>Ga0123355_10017256_pt1 | contig 11401 bp, 14 predicted proteins | sample TergutEmb28metaG_3_FD_89872 | JGI IMG/M metagenome (GOLD analysis project Ga0123355, IMG submission 89872) | Embiratermes neotenicus P1 segment gut microbial communities from Petit-Saut dam, French Guiana - Emb289 P1 | ecosystem: Host-associated > Arthropoda: Insects > Digestive system > Gut ...
ATTATTTTGTCTGGGGGTTTTCGCTGGGGGTTTTTGTTTTGCAGGCGGAGTAATTATACGGTCGAGCAAAGCTCGCCCCTATATGTTTAATTATATTATAACATAGGGTTTTGAAAATGTATCCCGCTTTGTGTCAAATCTATATTAGATATAAACCAGGTTGACAAAGTTCATATATGCGTGTATTATATTAATATGAAAGACACAAGAAATAATCCAGACCTCGTGGATGCAATGTATAGCGACTTTAGAAGAGGCGGCGCAACCGATACTTTTACACGATTATCTTTTCCCAAAGGTCTTACACAGGAAGAAATTGAAAGACTTGAAATGGAATATAATGATTTATCTAAGACTGGACCAAATGCTTATAATGTTCGCGTGAAAGACGAAAAATCACTAGGCGAGTAGTAGTTTAATTTATAAACCTAACTCTCGCCTCATTGTACGAACATATGGTCCTAGATTTTCAAGCGGTTTCCTGAACGTACACTGTCGAACATCAAGTTTTCCAATTAAGTTTTTGATTAAAAATTCATCTTCTTCATAATTTTCAGAAAAAACAATGTGATGGTCGTTTTGTTTATGTAGAAGTAAACTGGTTTTATTTTCGGCCGTATTATCAAAAACCGAGGCAAAATCGCTAACCTCAAGGACTTGAGGTAAAAGTTCCAAGCACTTGTCGTATCTTGATTTAATTTTGTCGGTTGGAACATCATGACCACCTTGAGTCACCCGTTTTGCAACACGTTGGACATTAACTTCTTTGTCACGTGTCAGCATACATATACGCAACAAAAATTGTTGCACCCTGTTCTTTTGCTTTCTTGAGAAATTGTAAATTTCTTGGCGTTGAAAGAACAGTCTCAAAAGCGAAGTCTTGATATTCATACAAATGTTTTTCTCTAAGACTCTCCGCTATTCTTGCCGCTTCCAAATTTCTTTCGCCTGGATCCATTATATGTGCAAGGTCTGAATCAGCAGCAATCAAATCAGCATTAATAAATGTAACATCCTTAAAAAGAGAATTGATTCTATCAAAAGTCGTTGTTTTTCCACTTCCGTTTGGACCTGCAAAACAAAATATCCTCATAAGAATTCCTTTATGTCTGGTAACTTCACGTTTTGTTTAATACTCGCAAGAACTTCATCATAAGGTTTGATAGGACTATTGCACACAACATCGTGAATACGACCCCATGTTTCTTGGGATTCCCAATCAGTCGCCTTTGTTGGGTCTTTTAATTTTGAAAACTTTTTTTGTTTAGCCATACTAGATTATACTCCTATAAAATCTAACGTGTCAACCTGCCAATAACTTTAAATTCCTATCAAAAACCCCTAATACACAACCTGCTGTATCAGTCACGCCCAACACAACGTATCTGTCGAAAATTTGGTCATCTATGAGGTCCTTGAAATATGGCTTTGTGCGAATTTCATCAATCCCGCTTGCGTGAACACTTGCAATAATTGAAACCCCAGAACGAGCAGCCATACGCAACATTTCGGCATCACTTTTGGTGCCAACCTCGTCCGTAATTATAACGTCTGGACGCATAGAACGAATCCCATTTTCAAATCCATATGTTTTTGTACAGCCCGATATAACATCCGTTGTATGCCCAACATCAAGCTGACACTCGCCAAGGTGCGTTGCCGCGATTTCTCCTCGTTCATCTAAAATCAGTGTGTTCAACAAGCTATATTTGTCACTAATTTGCCACGAAATGTCACGTAAAAAAGTTGTCTTTCCTGCCCCTGGTGGCGAAATTATTAGTGTTTTGTATGGTCTTTTTGCATCAAAAATGTATGGCAAGACCGCATAGCTACAACCCCGAATTTCGTGAGGAATTCGAATGTTAAGTGACTGAATATTTTTTAAGGTTTTAACTTCCCCGTTTTCGGAAACAATTTCTCCTGTTATACCAATTCGAATGCCGCCTCGTATAGTAATGAATCCTTGTTTGAGCTGGTCGTTGATTGCGTAAATCGAATAATTCGCGGCCTTGTGCAGAATTTGGTCAAGGTCTGTGCGAGTAACATAAACATCTTTGTAAATTATGTTTTTTCCGTTAATACAAAGAACCACTGGTGCATTAGCCCTTAGCCTTATTTCATTTAAAGAGTTAGTATCGTTTATTATATCCCGAACATGTTCTGGCAGGATTTCGAAAATCACCATATCTATGCCAATGAAAAATAAAAGAAAAAAATGACGACATTCATCCGAAAATTTTGTCGAAAACACTTTTCTGTTGGCATTCTTTGATATCGGCCATGTCTCTTTCTAGAACATATCTTGCTAATTTGTGTTTTTTATTTTGTGAAGCAGGCATGTTCGTGTCATCCATACTGATTTGCGCAAAATCTTCCAAGGATCTCGTATAACTTTTTCTCAAGAAACAACCAAACAAAGGACCAACAACGCACTTACATTTTTCCATAAGCAATTGTATCACAAAACCAGCTATAATGCAAATAGGGTGCGTACTGTTGAGAATAAATCAGACACCATGTCTAGAACCATCAACAAACATATTATAACCGACGCCAATGACACAAAGGTCGCCAGCTCGTCTTTGCCAGATTGTTTTAATATTGTGCAAACAACAGATGCCAAGATTCCAATTGCCGCTATTCTAAAAATTATTTCAATTCCACCCATCAGATAAGAATTATTACTACACCAAGACCCAGAATTATGCAGAGTTTTAAATAAAGGGAAGCACGCGTCTTCATGAACTCGACCGCGGTTTTGTGGTGAGATTCAAAAATTACTATGTTTGCGCGCAATTTGTGGCTTTCTTCACCTACTCCGTGCCTTCCTAGTTCCACAAGAAATTCGGTAACCGCGGTGGCTTCTTCAGGCTTAAGACGCTTCCACATAACGATATTTTGTGTTGTGATGTCTTGTTTGGTGTCTAGTAACGATTTATAGTGAGCCAGAACTTGCGCAAAATGCGATGAATAAGATGTAAGGTATCTGTCAATAATTTGTGCCAATGTATTTTTAGAAAACTCGATTTCTATTTTGAGGTGATTACAAAAGGATAACAAATTTTCAAAAAATATTTTACGTGATTTATAATAATTATAGACAACCACGCCTATTGCTACGAAAGCAAGAAATATCAATCCAAGCAATAAAACCCTCATTGTAATTTATATGTTGGAATACTTATGGGAATGGACTTGATTCGCATTATTGCGGTGGCACTGCTTACAACTTTTGCTGTGCTTATATTAAAACCGCAAAAACCTGAAATTGCGGCTGTTGTAACTATTGCGGGTGGTGTTGTCTGTATTTTAATGTTTGTGGATTCTCTTGCCATGCTTTTGCAAAATGTTACTGGAATAGCGGACAGAACCGGTGTTTCAACCGAATTATTCAGTTCACTTCTCCGAATTGTGGGCATTGGGTATTTGACCGAGTTCGCGGCAGGAATTTGCAGTGACAGCGGAAACAACAGTATGGCGACAAAGGTCATATTGGGTGGCAAAGTCATGATATTGGTATTGGCTATACCAATTATTAATAATTTAATTGAGGTTGTAATGGGGGTGATGCCATGAAGCGAGCGCGCATGGAATATGATGTTCGATTGTATAATCATCGCAATAAACCAAAGCGACGCTTTAGTCCTCGAAAAATCACCCTTGCGCTTGTTGGAATTGTGTGTTTGAGTGCGGCATTGTTTTCAATTTTCATAAGCCCAAGTGGCGGTCCAGTTATGGCATCACGTGATGTAAGCGCGGATCTTGAACAAAATGTTAATGACACCTTAAATGGGATTGACATGGGTGATCTTGATTCTATGGTTCGCGAACTTGATGGCTTTAACTTGTTCGGCAGCGACAGTTTTGGTCAAAGGGTCGGAAGGATTCTTAGCGGCGAATTCCAAGAGGACTATCCAAATATGTTCAGTGCCTTGTTTGCCTTGTTTGGAAGTGTGATTTTAGGCATTTTACCATTGGTCGTTATGATTATCGCAGTCGCCATTTTGAGCGGGTTTATTAATAGTCTTAAACATAGCGAAAGCGGAGATGGGGTGCGTAACGTCATACATTTTGTCACATACGCCGCAGTAATCATTTTGGTGATGTATGGGGTTGGACAAATGATTACTGCAACTGGACGAACTTTGGGAAGTTTGCAACGTCAAATGGATGTGATATTCCCGATTCTATTAACACTAATGGTTGCAAGTGGTGCTCCTCGCGGGGCAAGCGTGTATCAGCCTGCTGTTGCAATTTTAAGTAACGGTGTCATGATGATTTTCACCTACATAATAATGCCACTGTTCATTATAACCCTTACATTTTCGGTGGTTGGAAATATTTCCTCCACCAACAAATTTGATAAATTTACTTCCTTCTTTCAAAGCTGCTACAAATGGACGCTTGGGCTTGTGTTTACAATATTCACCGCCTTTTTAACCATACAAGGAATAACTGCTGGTATTCAAGACGGAATAAGCTTGCGGGCTGCAAGGTTTACCGTAAGCAGTTACGTGCCATACCTTGGGGGCTATTTATCACAAGGCTTGGACTTGGTTTTGGCAAGCTCCATTTTAATTAAAAACGCTATTGGTGTTGCTGCGCTTTACTTGATGTTGGGTGTGGTACTTGGACCACTTGTGCATATAATAGTCTTTAGTCTAGGATTAAAACTGGCGGCAGCAGTTACACAACCCATAGCAGACGAGAGAATTTCGAATTTTCTAACAAGCGTAAACAAGTCAATGTCAATGCTTGCAGCAATCATAATAGGGGCAGCCTTTATGTATTTTCTAACCATTGGAATGATTATGATGACGGGGAATGTCATATGAAAAAGCCCCGAAGGGCTTTTTGTTAAGGTGCAGTTGTCCAAAGTTCGTATACTCGGATTACCCATGTGTTTGTTCCAGTAATCTGAGTTGAACCGTAGAGTGCGTTAATTTGTGCAAGAGTGTGGTCTGTAAGTTCAATTAGGTTCGGAACAAATACATCTCGTATAGCGATTACACCGTATCTAACAGGTGTCCAAGCAATTCGGTCAAGTCCTGGCCAGAAGAATCGGCTTGAGTCGTTTCTAAACTGTCCTATGCTGTTTCTTTGGTTGATTGCAAATGTGTCGTGCAATGTTGGGCGCTCGTTAGCCTGGAATATTCTTGATTCGAATGCATATGGGCTTCCATCGTTCCAAATAAAGTGAATTCGGAATGTTTGTGGACCACCTACTCCTCCGCCTGGGACAGGAGTCCAGTAAGCAGTTAGAGTAACAACTGTAAGTCCTACTGTTAGAGCACGAAGTTGTTCGATTGTGTCAACTCTGTTGTGGACTGTTAACCACCATCCCTCGAACACGTATTGTGAACGAACTGGAGTTGGGAATATGAATGATTGACCCGCGGCTACGAATGTAGTCCAAGTTGGTGAACCAAACACAAGTCCAAAGTTAGCATCAAAAGTGATATTAAGTGATCCTACCACAGGAGTTGGTGTCCAACGAGCGTACAGCGTGAAGCTGCTAAGGAATGTCTGAGGAGCCACTGTTGTTCGCATACCGTTTGGTGCGAAGAACATGTTTCCACCAGTCGCGGCATCAGTATCCCAGAAACCTTGGAAGTCAAACCCAGGTCGTACTGGAACTGAAACTGAACCTGGAAGTGGGTTTCCATTAATGTGTGGAATGTTTGTTACCGCTTGACCATTCATTGGGTTTAGAGAAATAGTTATTGACTCTGCTGCAAACTGGGCATTTAGTGTAATTGCAGTTTGTGCTGAGCCCAAGATATTTGCAACATCGGCTATTGTGTACATTCTGTTTGGGAAACCTGGTGCAAACCATCCTGCGAATGCAAAGCCAGGTTGTGTTGCGTGAATTCCCATTCCTGCAAAATCCAATGCAAGGTGCGAAGCCATGTTAACACTAAATGGGTTTACTCCTCCAACGAATGTTGCACCTGCTGGAACCGAAAAGTTAATTGTAAAGTGGTTTACCCAGCGACCAACAAGGGTTACTTGTGTTTGACCTGGAAGAAGCTGGTTAAAGACATCGTGCGGTGTTGCAACATTAATTCCACCAACTTGCCATCCTAGGAATATTCCTGTTGCGTGTGTCAATGTTGGAAGTGCTGCACCCATGTTGCTGTTTTGGTTAATAACAAGTCCAGCTGGGTGTGGGTTTGCAACTCCCGCGCGGTTTGGATTAAAGTTCATTGTGAACTCGAAGAATACAGGTGCATTTGGGTCATACATCCAGTTTCCGAAGATTGTAATAGCAGTCTGACCTTCCACAAGTTGCAATGCTACTGCGAAGTTTGTTGTAAGAACTAGCCCACCATTTTGTACTGTCCAACCCAAAAAGTTATGGCGTGAACGCAATGGTGTTGGAAGATTGTCCCACACATTACCTGAATTAACAGTGATTTGGTTGCCTGGAATTGCTGGGTTCAAAAATGCATCAGGCGAACATAAAACCATAAATATAGTAAAGTTTGTTGTAAATGGAACTCCGCCTTGACGAGTCCAAGAAGCAACCAAGGTTGTGTTCTGTGTAATTTGGCTTAACATACCGTTGAATATTGGCGTTCCGTCTGGGGCAACCCAACCGTTGAAAGTATAACCTGTACGTGAAACGGTTGGCAGATTGTTAATAGGCTGGTTAAACGTTGCGTTGATGCTTGCTGGGTTTGCTACAAGAGGAGTCTGGGTGTTAAAAGAGACTGTGAATGTTGCCACACTCCAAACTGCAACCAAAGTAAAGTCCTGGCTTAGTCCACCTGGAATCCAACTTCCTGCACTGTGTGTTTGACCAGTTGTCTGGTTTAACCAGTGTACGAAAGTGTGCCCTGGGTTTTCAAATGTGCCAGCTCCCAAGAATCTGTCGCGCCTGTTGCGTGTTTCTTGGTTATCTCTGAACACGTTAACATTTTGTTCGCGCTCTAGACATGCATTTGTACTGCATGTACAGTTTAGGTGACCTGCTTCGTAGCGAATTGTTATGCTGCCTGTTGGGCGACCAGCGGTTAAGAAACCAAAGTCCAAATTAAGCATCAACAAAGAGATCACCCCAAAGACAACGAAAATTGCCACAGTCATGAATAGTAAGAAACCTTTCATTGTTAATCCCTCCTTATAAAGATTTTCAATGATAATATATCATAGATGCTATAAGTTGTCAATACCCATAATTAAAATCTATACTAGGTACGGGTTCAAAACCACATTCCTCTAAAAACTCACTTGGGCTCTGAAAATTACGCTCGCCTTTGTAATATCTTGAACTTGTATAAGAAAGTTGTAACCATTCGCATGCCCGTGTTATGGCAACATACAAAAGCCTGCGTTCCTCTTGCTTTTCCTCAAGCGAATGCTTAGAACGTTCCAGCGGAAATAAACCATCTTCCATTCCAATTACAAAAACATTTTTAAATTCAAGACCCTTTGCGCTGTGGATTGTTGATAATACTACTCGGTCGCGTTGTTCTTCTCCGTCACCACCAGCAAGTGTCACACTTTGCAGATACTGCTCTATGGTTGCGTCTGGATGATGTTTTGCAAACTCGACAATCGCAGTTTGAAGTTCGTACAAGTTATCAATGCGCCGCTCATCATCTTCTTTACCAGTTCTATATGCTTTATCTAAACCTATCAATTGTACAAATGTTTTACCAAGCTCCTCAAGACAATTTATAGATTTAAGCCTTTCTATCAACATTACGAACTCATCATATTTCGGAGATGTTTTTTCACCTGACTTTATTTTTACAAAAGTGGATTCTCCTATACCACGTCTTGGAAAAGAAACCGCATCAAACTCGGCAACATTGTCTTTTGGATTAACCATGAACCGAAGATATGAAAGGGCTTGTTTAACCTCGGCACGCTCGTAGAATTTGAAACCACCCCAAATCACATACGGAATTGCGTTTCGTAAAAGTTCTTCTTCAAATCCACGCGACAATGCGTTAATTCGCATCAGGACACAAAAGTCGCTGTAACTTGCGCCCCCATACGTAACTCCAGCCTGAATCATGTTTATAATTTCACGGGCCTCACTTTTGTCGTCATAGTATTTTTTAAAAGCGACTTGACCTTCACCCAGCTCAGAAAATAAAACTTTTTCGATTCTGTCAGTATTATGTGATATTAAAAGGTTTGCGGTTTTGACTATGTTACTGCAACTGCGAAAGTTTTGCTCAAGTTTGTGTACTTCTGGACTGAAGTCTTTCATAAATAATTTAATGTTTTCAATACTCGCCCCGCGCCAAGTGTAAATACATTGGTCTTCGTCCCCAACAACCATTATGTTCTTATGTTCCTTTGCAAGTGCTTTTACTATGTTATATTGAACACGGTTTGTATCTTGAAACTCGTCAACAAGGATGTATTTATAGTTTAACTTGTCTATGAGATTCGGGAGTATCTCTAGTGTTTTGATTAACAAATCATCAAAATCAAACGCATTGTTTTCTTTTAATTTCTTATTATACGCATCAATTGCCCATTGGACATCTTCCTCGACATAGCATTCGATTCCGTTTTTTTGTTTACTCATTATGTATTCAACAATTTTCGCCTTTTTCGAATCACCAAGAATTTGCTTTAAAACCTTTGCTTTGTCCCCCTCGTCGTAAATAGAGAAGTTCCCAATATGGCGCCGCAAAATCATTGCACACCATGAGTGAAAAGTACCTAAAAACATTTTAATGCGCGAACCCCTAGCCTTCTCAACCCGTTCTTTCATTTCACGTGCAGCCTTATTTGTGAATGTTAGCGCCAAAATTTCGTAATCACGCAAACCATTATCTAGAAGCCATTCTATTCTGTGTGTTAATACCCGTGTTTTACCAGAGCCGGCACCTGCTGTCACCAAAACTGGATTCATCCCAGCCGTTACTATTTCATTTTGTACCTTTGTCAACTTTACCATCAGGAAGTATATCACGCAAATGCCCAACACAATCATTGATTATTTTGTTGCAACAGCTTTGGCAATCATGAATTATCTGTTTTTTGGACTTCTTTTTAGATTTCATGAAACTAGTATGTATCAATTATGCCCTTATATTCATAAAGATTGGCATGAACAGTTTACGAGATTTTTATGACAGCGAGCAAGCGGCGACTATGGTGCGTGAATATGAAAGTTCCATAAAACAAATCTCTGGATATTATGTTATGCAATGCGAGATAGAAGAGATTATTTTGAACCTCAAAAAGTTGCAACGTCTTTACAGGATGAAATTAATACCGCCACGCGATGTGCGGAGGTTAGAAACATTAATCGAGGAATTAAGTACAAAATACGGGTCTGTGGGTTAGACGCGCTGGTAAACCCAAGTTGTTAATCCGTGCATAGTATATGTAGCCATTTCTAATCGATTATCTGCAATACGAATCCCAAACTCTATTGTTATCCCAAAAGCTTGAGAATTCCAAGTCATAACATTATAATCAAGATACCATGTTCCATGATCATCAGGACCAATTTGAGCAACTTCCGTGTAAGTCCCATCATCAAAGAATGTCATAACAACATCCGCCCAACCTAAATTTCCTGGACGAATCCTTTGTGGGCCAACACGAACTTCTACACGATTCCATTCACCTATTAATTGCTCCTCTGTTGGGGTTTGCCAGTTAATACTATTATCTCGTCTCCCACAGCCAGCAAGGCCAACCCCCGCAAGCAACATAACAACCACTAGTGGAATCACAAAAAGCAATTTTTTCTTCATTTGTTCTCCTTTTATGTTATATTAATACAATGTGTGATAACCCGTCAAGTTATCTGGCACATATACTAACTTATGAAAGACACAATATTTTTAGTTAACATAGTATTCGAGGCAGCCCAAATGATTACGGATGATTTCTTTGTCGCGTCAAAAGATGAGAAAGGTGATTTAGTCACAAGTTTCGATTTCGAAATCGAAGGGTTTATCAGTGACAAGATTCGACAAAACTATCCAACTTTCGACATTATTGGGGAAGAATTCAACCCTGCACAAAAACAAACACCCAATTGTTTCGTTATAGACCCTGTGGACGGAACAATAAACTTCGCACATGGATTGCCACTTTGGGGAATCCAGGTTGCTATGATTAAACGAGGTCGAACTGTTTGTTCTGTTATATACTTGCCAAAACTTCACGAACTTTATTTCGCGGACTCTCGCGGTGCTTTTGTTATGGATGGTTTGGATTGGGATAATGCAAAACAAATTCATGTGAGTGATAGAAAATCAAATAAAGCACTATATCTTGTCGAAGGTGGGAACAAGTTCCCTGCACTTGAAAAAATGGAAAGTTATTCTCGTAATTGGAGATTCTTTAGTTGTTCCGCAGTTAATTATGCATGGACTGCGTGCGGGAGACTTGGGGGTACTATTTTACGTAAGGATTATCTGTGGGATTATTTGCCCGGTCAATATCTTGTAAAACAAGCTGGGGGATTTATACATAACAAAAAAGGTGCTCATGTTGCCGCGAATTCTAAAGAATTGGCACATCTTTTATTAACTGATGGAAGTCTAGCCTAGCCTCTTCCCTTTCAACATCAGAAAGCTTTGGGTTGATTGCCGGGTTTTGCGGAACGAAGACTGTGCAACAATCCTGGTGAGGTCTTATTGATATTTCGTATGTTTTAATCTTTTTTGCAAGCTCTATTACTTCTTGCTTGTCGTATGTTATAAGTGGACGCAGTATAAGTTTCTCACTGACAACATCGGTTGAATGCATACCTGCAATTGTTTGCGAGGCAACCTGTGCAAGATTTTCGCCCGTCACAATGCAATCATAATTAAAGGTATTTGCAATACGCATCATAAATCGGCGCATTATTGTTATCATAAGCTCTGGTCTACATTTTTGCCTTATTGCTTTTGATATTTCTGTAAAGTTAATAACGTGAAGATTCCCACCAAGAGTTTTAACTATATCATGAATTTTTTCAAGCGCAAGGTCTGATGTATATGGCGGAGTTGCAAAGTGAATATAGTCCGTATGCAACCCTCGTTTCTGTGCAAGCCAAGCCGCAACTGGGCTGTCTATACCACCACTCAGCAAAACAAGTGCCTTGCCGCTGGAACCCACAGGAAGACCACCAACCCCTTTATGGACGTTATCGTATATAAACGTTCCGTCCTTTCGTATATCAATGTGAACAGTAACATCTGGGTTGTGCATGTCCGCTTTTGCATTAATTAAATCCCCACACTGTCTTGCAAAGTCTATTGATTTAATTGGAAAGTTTTTATCTGCACGATTAACACAAATTTTGAATGTGCCTTTTGGTTTTATGGTTTTAATGTGTTTAAGTATCGCATCTGGAGTTGAATTAACTCTGACCGCAATGGATGCACTGGTTATTCCAAAGGTATTAGTAACTTGTTCAAGCCTAGTTATG
>Ga0123355_10017257_pt1 | contig 11401 bp, 11 predicted proteins | sample TergutEmb28metaG_3_FD_89872 | JGI IMG/M metagenome (GOLD analysis project Ga0123355, IMG submission 89872) | Embiratermes neotenicus P1 segment gut microbial communities from Petit-Saut dam, French Guiana - Emb289 P1 | ecosystem: Host-associated > Arthropoda: Insects > Digestive system > Gut ...
AAAATGATTAAAAAATTACGTAAAACAGGTTCACTTTTGGACAAGAATCGTAATCGGCAGAAGTCAGTGTTAACAGCAGGACACTGCAAGGTATTCAAACGGCTATTGCAAGATCTCCCCACAAATCTTTGAGTAAAATTAAGTGCACAAACGGGTATTTCGTTAGGTTCACTTATAGGTTTACTTATATTACAATAGGTCCACTTTTAAGTTGAATATTCTGTATAACGCATGTGCATTTCATGCTCGATTCCTAAGGACACAAACACATAGTAAGAATATCTAATATTTATTAGTTTTCCACTGTAACAACGGTTGCAAATTAATATTGAAATTGTCCTCTAAGACTTCATCTCCATTTACCTTCAGTCTGCTTTCGGAATTCATGTAAAGTTCGGGTTACAGCCTGTTCAATTATTGGGGACAGTCGGTACAATTGACTAGCAAACCATGTCACGTGAATTTTCATTGCAGTTTTTAGAAGCTTCCCTCATTGACTGAGAAGACCCGAGGGATCCTGGTATGTGGGGAGGGGGCTCGTGTACCGAGGACTTTGACAGATGAAAGAAGGAGTTTCTAGTGGTGGGGCATCTCTCTGCGAGGAGTTCCATGAAGGGGACCTTGAGGACAGCTCCTTTACTGGGGAATCCGAAAGTTGAGGTTTTTGAGAGATATGCAAAATGCCATTTAAAAGGGCCTCCCTCTCTATAGGGGCCCTGTTGGGGAACCTGGAGGGGTTTCGTTTTCCGGGACTTTTGAGAGAAAAGAAAAGTATATCTGGGTTCATTTCTTGGACCCACAGGTCATTAAGATTTTAAGTCTGGTAAGGCTCTAACCTCGCTCATACATATACGTTATATCTGGGTTCCTTCTTTTTGGGCCCAAAGGATATTAGGGAACTAAGTGTAGGGGCCATCTGGAACTTTGGTAAAGGGAAAGGGCTCCTTGAATTTAGTACGGAATATGGGGCAAAGAGGGCCAGTCTTAAGACAAAGGTACATCGGGCCCGGAAGGGCTCGAACCCAAATATCACTCACTCTAGACAGAGAAGAAGTATAAACTGGATTATTCAGCCACAGATGGAATTAAACTCAGCTTATGCTTAAGTAGGTTTCCGTTCCTTATTATGTTTCTTGGCGGATAAATATTAATTTTGAGACAGAACGAAATCTTTGACATCCCAATATTTTATTACGCATGAAACTTTGATTTCTGACTCCTTCATTTCGTTTCAATGCCCCTTAGCACAATCCAACCACGTTAACTTACGTATAAAAATTCTGGATATACAGGGTTATTCAAAATGATTGTCGGGGTTTTAACAACTTGTCATACACAGTACACTTCACATAGGAGTATATGTATTTTTTATTTAATAGAACAACACTCCAAGTTTTTGTTACATACCTTACAGGTGCTCTATATGTGCACCCTTTGTTATTCTACAAACATCAACAAGATAATCGAGTTCGTTCCAAACTGTTTGTAGCATGTCAGCGGTGATGGTTTCAATGGCGGTTCTGACTCGTACCTTCAGTTCCGGATACTTGCGAGAAGAGGAGGATCATAAACCTGATCCTTGACGTAACCCCACAGGAAGAAATCACATGGGGGTGTATCTGGAGAACGAGGTGGCAAGTTGTTAAATCCCCGACAATCACTTTGAGTAACCCTGTATATTTCGCTTACATTTGGAATTTTCCTTGTCCATGCCATGATGGCGTATGGTGGGAAAGGTTTCATAGCTCCATCCATTCTTAACCTCGCAACTACACTACACGTCCCGTCCGCTGTGCTGGTGAACCTCACAGGCCGCCTGAACATATTGGAAACTAAATATAATTACTTGCCTCTGCTGGGATTCGAACCCCAGATTTTCCAGTCCTTAGCCTATTTACTGTACTGACTGCAATACTCGGTATACTTGCAATATTTTGTAGCATGTTGAATCCCCGGCCCAAATTCAAATCTTGTGGACCACCCCTTGTCAGTTGTGTGTTACTCTTTTTTTAGGTTGTTAGCACCTGTTTCCCATTTCAACCTGTAGACACGTCATTCGGCAGTACGATGGGCCCAATATGAAGTGTTTAATCCTTTCTTTTAAGTCTGTATTGTTTACATAGCAGGGATATTTGATGCTTTCATTGGCGCTTTGAAGGATATACGCACTAATTACATGCGACCGGGGGCAGTGAATAGCGAAGTGTCTGCATTACAGCGACTCAGGTGTTGTAGAAGGAGGAAATCCAGTGACGACCACATTCTAACACAAAACACCTGCGTCATGAGAACGGTGTCAGTTGGAGTACGGAGCTGTGTCAGTAGGAATGCGCTGTCTGTATTCAGTGACACCAGATGCTAACGTTTCCAAGGGGAACAATGTATCCTCGTTAACAAGCACTCACAGTACGTTGCATTGCTGATCGGTATATTGTCGGTAATCTGTTGGTTACTACAGAAAGGGCAGTAGAGTGGATGTAGCACCTGTTGTGTTATGTCAAGGTCGCGTGAGCAGCTCTCCTGCCGGAGATTATGGTTTAACTCAGTCTATTCAGGAAGATGCTTGGATAATACAAGGCGTGTTCAATAAAAGACCGAACTTTTGCTATAAAGACTTCATTTAATGTAATAAATGTCCAACAAGATGTGACTTATTCAGTTTATTACATTTATGTTGGCAGCTCTACATGTTTCGGGTGTTGACAACCATCATCTGGAGCTGGTACAGCTGTAATTACAGCTTCTGGTATTGATTAACTGCAACGAGTAAAATGCGTTGCTTTAATACTAATGTATAATTTAAATTTCTAGATTGGTCATGTTGAATGTTACTAGCCTTGACGAATAGGATATGTAAAATAATGGTGGATGGTTAAAAGCAGTATTTTTAAATTATTTACAACAAATTATATAAAATATATAAGAATATATATAAATAATTTATTTTATAATATGTTAATTTATTATTTAATAAAATATTGTTATATATTTTAAATATTTTGTTGTATAAAATATATATATATATATGTATGAATGATTGCTTTCGCCGCAGTTAAGTTACTGGGACACTCATAGCGATACTTTCAGAGTAGGTTGATCCATAATTTATTTTCAATTTTGGGTTGGGGATATCAATCTGAGTGGGTTCGGTTTGGGACTTACTTGTTTATTATATTTTATTGGCTTCTGTTCCTTTGTTGGTTTGTTGGTTGGTATATTATTTGTTTATAATTGTTTGGGTTTTCCATGTTTGTTTTGGTTATGTGGTAATAATTCCTAGTAAGGCGAATCGAGAACTATAAGAGATGAACAAAGGAGAAAATATAGTAAAATGGAAAAAAGGCAAAGGTTAAGTTGGTTAGGTCACCTAGAGAGAATGGAGGAGGATAGGATGCCCAAAAGGATCATCACTCAAGAACTGGAAGGGTCGAGGCGGAGGGGAAGACCCAGGAAAGGGTGGAAAGAGGAAGTAGAAAGAGATCTTCAAGTGCTGGGAGTGAGAAGATGGAGGAAGTTGATGGCAGATAGAAAAAACTGGAAGGACATTGCTCGACAGGCCAAAGCCCACAGTGGGCTGTAGTGTCAATGGAAGAAGAAAAAGAAAGTAATAATTCCTTGGTTGGTTGGTTGTTTGTGTTATTTTATATAGGTTTTACCTTTTTTGTCTAAGGTGTATATGTTTATGTTTCATTTATGACTTCCCAAGGCTCACGATGAGGCCCGTGTTTCTGGTTCTATGATTTCGTCTGGTGTTTTATGTTTTATTGAAGCTGTTTGGATATGGCATTTTTCGTGCTTGTATTGCGTTGTTTAAATCTGGATTAAATTTGGTATTGTTTGGGTCGCTTTAAGTTTGGTTGGTGGTCTTTTTATTAGTTAATTTTGTATGCGGCTGACAGATTTAATGTAGTTGATTATTTATTCTTCTATAGCTCATATGTTTATGGTTATTGGTGGTATTATAACTTTGAGTTATTGAGAGTTTGTATAACTTTTGCCTTGATGGTGGCTCATGGTTTGTGTTCTTCTGGTTAAGCTGGTGTACCAGTGTTCTTTCTTTTGATTACAGGCGACTGTGTACAGTCATGAAGCTCTCCCTACATAATCACAATTGGTTATCTGCACACCCCAGTCTGGTGTTACGCGATATGTAGCTTGGCAGATTTACAGAAGTTTATGAACGGATTTGTGCTCCTATTTGTATTGTTTCGGCTGCTGAGGTTTGATGGTACAGTACTACGCAGTAACGCTGATAAATATTTGTATAGCGCGTTCGGAACCTGATGGCACATGGTGATGCACGGGAAGGGAAGTGAAGGGGAAAGATGTGAATGGCGTGGGTAGCCAGCAGTCCTGCACTGTACGTCGGAACACGGTCTATACAATTGCTGTCCGCTGATCCGCACTCCTCGGCTGCCAGCAGTCGACTGAACTGACACCCTCCCGCCAATTTAAATGGACTCGTCCTTTTCGTTGAAAGACTAAATCTGGTTTCTGCGCGTGTGCCATCAAGTTTCGGACGTGCTAGACTCCGCTTATAGTAGTATGTGACATGCGCAGAAATCAGTTTTCGTCTTTCAGGTGAATGGACGAGTCCATGTGTTTAGGTAGGGGTGACTGTTCGGTAGGCTGTTGATACGCATGCGTGCGAACGTTCCTGACTACACAGTCCATTCTCCTCTACCACCTTTAATTTCCCTCGGTCACGTTTCCGTGCGCCATCACGTAGCTATCCTAATATACCAGTCGGCTTAGTAAAATTCCCCAAATGTTTAAGCTTAATCAATTTTGTTTTAAAACAGTAGAATATCGCGTTTTGTTTGCGTTCTTAAATTAATTTAGAACGTTTTGTCTACTTTCTTTCTTAGTCTGACCTCATATACCGGGGTGCTGATAAGTCCTTAGCCCGACCAGGAAGGAAACAAGCTCGGAAACATGTCAGGGACACGCGCGATTTCAACAACATCGAGACGCGAGCTGTCATCAAGATTTTTTTTCCTGCAAGGCAAGGCGCCGAAGGAAATTCACACCACCCTGACAGAAACATTAGCTTGCTTAATTCCTGGTCGGGCTAAAGACTTATCAGCACCCCTGTATCTACTCACTGTAGGTGTAGAGTGTTTTGGTCCCATTTGATCACACACAACGACGCACACATTCGGTAGGACTCCTCTGGACGAGGGATCGGCCCCGTGCAGTGAACTCTACTTCACAACACACAACACTCACAAGACACAGAGAGCCATGTCCCGGTCGGGGTTCGAACCCGCAATCCCAGCAAGTGAGCGGCAGCAGACCGACGCCCTGGAAGGCGGTCAAGGGGATCGTCTGCTACGTAATATCGGCAATAAACGTGATTGGTGTTCGAGAGGTGCTGGGTTTGAAACTTGGTCTCAAGAACTGGTATGGTAACGTAGTCTTTCTTGGTTTTCTTTAGCAATTCTGCCACAAAAATGCCTGAATAGTCCCACACTTTAAAGTGGGTCAGGCCCACTTCTTTGCACAGTCCTTCACGTAACGTATTCACTAATCGTTTGAAAATTTGAGTATTAGCCTTCAAAAATATGATCAGCGACGTAGATAATGTTCCCCATCCCCCAAGGGTCGCTAGGTGGGGCGTCGAAACCTACCGAATAACGATTTTTTCAGGACCCTTTGGCCCTGGATATCAAATCTCGTGACTGAGGGTAGTATCATGGAACTCTGTAATGGAAACTAATTTCCCCGAACAGTTATGTACGCCACAAGACGTGATAAATGTCCAGTAGAGGAATTTCCTAACTTCTCTGATTAACCTCGTTATTTTAACCAGAGAATGGATGGAATATGTCCTTCCGAAATATCTGTGCATTTATACCATATTACATGACGTCGCATCTCATTATACATTGATATTCCCAGTCCCCATTTGACAACGTTAATTCTCATTCCCTATTAAGGCAAATCAGTCCCATTACATGCCTGGAGTGGCCCAGAGGGTTCCAGGAAGTTAAGGTTCCCAGATTACGTGACAACGGCACAGAATGGTGGTAAGGTTGTCAGTCTTACGCACAGGCTGTCTTTACCCCCAAAGAAATGCTCCTGGTACTCACTTCTGTTAGAGGCTGAGCCGACCCCAGGACTATAGTACGATCGGAAGGATTATTTCAATGAAAAATTCCAATGACACCAGCTGGGATCGAACCAGCGACCTTCCGATATGTAACACAGCAACTTAACCACTGTGCCACCGCGCTCCCCCGTTCCCTATTGTACATTGGTATATCATCTAACAGCTCGATATAGCTGTTGAAGAAAGGTGAATTAGTCAACAAAATTGTAAATAAATAAGAAATACATTCTTTTGCAATATGACGGCGTGTTTATTGGTCATTTATTGAGACGTTTCGGAAAATCCTTTTTCATTCATTTTCAGCGCAGTCGACTAATTTGCTAACGGAATCAGCAGTTTGTCACAAACGTCGGCAATGCGACGTTCAGGCGACCGTGCGTCGTGATAAATTCTTATAATAAAATCAAATAAATGCACTAATTTCTGAAATTCATTTTTGGAATAAACCTCTACATGTTTCGAAAAGTTCCTCTGTTCATCATCAGGAATTTTTCACTGTACATACAGCAGTGGTTTATGTCATAGAGCTTTGCTGTGTGTACACTGAAAAACTCCTTACGATGGACAGAGGAACTCTCCGAAACATGTAGAGTTTTAATCCGAAAATAAATTTGACAAATTAGTGCATCTAGTTGGTTTTATTATAGGAGTTGAATAAACACGATGTCATGTTCTAGAAGTTTGTGATTATCATCCATAAAGCTGAACAAACAACGTATGGGAAGAAATACGTATCTAATTTTTGGCTCGAGAACAGAATGCAGGATGAATTCACAGTGTGAGGATTGATAATATTACCTTCGAGAGGGTGGAGGAGTTTAAATATTTGGAAACAATTTTAACATATCAAAATTCTATTGCGGAAGAAATTAAGAGCAGATTGAGGTCAGGAAGTGCTTGCTGTCACTCGATAAAGAATATTTAGTCTTCCAGGTTGCTATCCAAGAATACAAAGATAAAGATATTTAGAACTATAATTTTGCCTGTTGTTTTGTATGGGTGTGAAACTTGGTGTTTGACATTACGGGAGGAAAGGAAGCTGAGAATGTTTGAGAACACGGTGTTGAGGAGAATATTTGGACCTAGGAGGGACGAGGTAACAGGGGAATTGAGGAGACTGCATAACAAGAAGCTAAATGATTTGTACTCCTCACCCAATATTGTGCGGGTGATAAAATCGAGAATAATGAGATGGGCTGGCCATGTGGCGCGTATGGGTGAGGAGAGGGAATGTATAGGGTCTTGGTGGGGAAACCGGAGGGAAGGAGACCACTGGGGAGACCTAGGCGTAGATGGGTGAGTAATATTAGGATGGATCTCCAGGACAGGGACAGGTAGCGGGCACTTGTGAATTCGGTATTGAACCTTCGGGTTCCGTGAAATGCGGGGAATTTCTTCACTAGCTACAAACCAGTTAGTTTCTCAAGAAGGGCTCTGAACCATGGAGTAAGTAATGATTGTTAAGTGACTCTGTTAAGGGAGATCCGTAGACATAATTAGGTTATAGTAGGTCTGGTTTTTATAAATAAAAAATAATTTAAATTTTTTTCGGTATTTTTAGAAGGATAGCAGAGGAAACTGACCTTACTTAATTTCTCAGAATTTACTGCGAATTATCGAAGGCATTTCACTGGAATTCTGCCAAGTTTACGTTTAATCGTCCTATCGGCTTTAAAGGTGAAAATACTTTTACACCTGAATTGTTTCCGGTAGAAAGGGGATTGAATCCACAGATATTCTTTTTGAATAACCACCTTTTTCCATAAATATACCTGCACTTCATACAAAATTTTTTTGTTATTCCGCAACTAAACCCATTTGTATTGCAACAAACAACGAACATCAATATTTCTACTCACGTATGTGTCTCGATATCGAGACAACTTTGTTGCCAGTTTTTTATATAGGAAAGTCATTTTTTAGAAGTCCGCATATGTTTTCAGTTCTATTACGCCGTCCCCTCCCTACCACGTTCCTGTACAGGCATCTGAAAAACAAAATGACTTCTGGTGAACGGGAAGGCCAAGTAATGATTCTTTCTGTATACGTTCTCGCATTTGTCGATTTCCGCACGACGTGTTTTTGGAAACGATATTAGCACTTTTGCAAATACTGCATCTCTCATATTTTACCCCATTATTTATAATTCACACCCTTAAAATGTTAACGTTTCTTGTATATTGAATTTTAACTCACGTTAATTTAGATAAATAAATGCGAGTTCTCATAACAAACAAACATTTTCAAATTGTAAATATTTATTCTTGTAGCAGCCTGTTTTACTACAGGTCCAGAGCCTCTTCCAAAGCCAGCTCACCATATAGTGCGATCTAGAGCATCCTCCTTCAAATGAGAGTATCCTATCTTTCCCTTAAGGTCATCCATTAGCTTCCTACATCTCCTTCCTCGTCTTCCTGTCACTCATATCACCAAAGCCAGCTCTCTAACTAGTGCGATCTAGAGATCCCTCCTTCAAATGAGAGTATCCTCTCCTTTCCCTAAGGTCATCCATTAGCTTCCTAAATCTTCTTCCTCGTCTTCCTGTCACTTCTATCTCCAAAACGAGCTCTCCACATAGTGCGAACTAGAGCTTCCTTCTTCAAATAACAGTACACTTTCCTTTCCTTTAGGTCATCCAGTAGCTTCCTACGTCTTCTTCCTCGTCTTCCTGTCACTTCTATACCTCTCTTTTATCTTTCCTTAAATAACCCATTGTAGAGGGCAGTTTCTACGCAAAATGTGACCAATTCACTTAGCCTTCCATTTACTTATTTCATGTAGGACATTCCTCTGCTACTTGACTCTAAGTAATACTTCTTCTTTCCTCACATGAACGGTCCAACTGATCTTTTCCATCCTTCTCCAGCACCACATTTCAAAACTTTCCACTTGTTTCTGCGCTACTGTCCGAAGTGTCCAAGTTTCAGCACCGTATAAAGCTATGCTCCAAATGTAGCACTTCACTAGCTTCTTCCTCAATTCCAAGTCCAATGTACTAGTAAAAAGAGACTTCTTCCTGTTAAATGCACCTGTAGCCATAGCAATCCTACATCTACATTTAATTTCACAAAAATCTTCCATCATTTGTTAAAATGCTACCAAAATATTTAAAGATTTCCACATTTTCTAGTTGTTTTTGGTCTATCGTACTTTTTACTGGAAATGTTTGTCTTGATATTCTTATTAGTTTGTTTCTTTCCACATTCATTTCCATTCCATAGCATCTTCCAAATTCATTTTTTTTTGGTCTCAGTAATTTGCCAACTTGGTGCACAACATTTTTGTTTTACAATAAGTTTATTTCATGCCTCTACATGTTTCGAGCATATGTGCTCATCATCCGGAGGTCAAAATTGCATTACAAAGCCTCTGGTATCATCACACCGATAGGTTTGATGATACCAGAGGCTGTGTAACGCAATTTTGACCTCCTGATAATGAGCACATTGTGCTCGAAACATGTAGAGGCATGAAATAAACTAATTGTGAAACAAACATTTTGTGCCTCAAGTTGGCTATCTAATGATATAAATATTCCGAGATGCACGGTCAGCAAAACGTCAAAATTCGTTTAGATTATAAATCATGTCCTGTAGCACCTTTCCTTCCTTAGTCAGTAACACAAGGCCATCTTCATATTTCACAGTGTGAATTATTTGACCTCTTATTTTGAAGTCTCCAAACCCTTCCAGAGCTTCCTCAGGAAGGCATTCGCTGTAAAAGTTGAATAGAATTAGCGACAAACAGCATCGTTGTCTAACTCCTCTTCCAATCTTCACACTTCTTGTCTCCCCACGGTTCAGTCGTACTTTAACGCTCTGAACCATGTACAAGTTGCTAATCGATCTTCTTCCACTCCAGTCAATAAGAGTTACCTTTAGGATCTGCATTAATTTGGTCCAGTTGACTCGGTCAAACGCCTTCTACCAGTCTGTGAAGTAAACACATATTTTCTCTTATGTTTATTGGAGTGTGCATCATCTTCATAGTTGAATAAAGATAAACCAGCTTGATGTCACTTGTTTTATTATTTCATTATTTAATGCTCAAAATGTTTAGGATGTTAATACATCCATCCTCAGGAGCTTGCGACTTATTTGTTGAGTTATTTCATGGGTTGCATTGCTCTGTAAGGAGAGAGTTTTTTGCATTAGCGTACTTATTTAGTGGCGAGTGTTTAGTCGTGACGTGTGTGGTTGATTTAGAAGGCGTGTTTCTGCAAATATTGGCTGCTGCAATCATTGTAACTTCTGTTAATTCCTTGTGCCACTCTCCAGTTTCAAAAATGGTGTTGATCAATATCTTCATTATTTTCAAACCATCTTCTCCCAGGTAAATCATCATCTCCTCTAGCCTTCTTATTCATCGATTCCTTGATGGCTTTTCCCACTTAACTTTGAAAAATATATGTGCTTTTCTCGTCTGTATCTGCTTCCTCTTCAGGTTCGACTTCTAGGGTTTCGGGTCGATTAGGCCGATCGTAAAGTTCTGTAATGTAATTCTCCCAAATTTTCAGCACTTGAATTTGCTCTACTATTCTATCGCCTTGGAAGTCTTACATGCCAGTGTTTTGAATCCCTTGGGTCTCTTTCCAGCCTAGTCCTTTTGTCTTCAAATACATCAAATCAGAAAGCCCTGTTCTTTGAAATCCCAAAATCTCGTTACATATGCTCTAAAGATTTTTTTTTGGCATAATCGGTGGGTTTTTTCAATTAGTTCCTCAGCCTCCTGTAGTTCTACCTGCATTCTTCAGTGATGATATTTTTCCATTTCGTTCTTTCATCCATTTCACTGATCATTTCCTGTATAATCCATGGTTTTCTTGCTCTCTTCTTGAATTCCCCAACCAGATCAACGATTAGTATCTAACATACATCCCTTTCTATTATCCCACGAGACCCGCTACTCATTTTACAGCAGACTGTTTAGATCCCACGGCCAGTCTGAAGGAGTGCGAAATATCTAGCCCCACCGGAATTCGATCTCCAGACACTTCAGACTGAAGCGAGTCTGTATACTAACTGATGCGTCTTAAATATGAGGATCACACACACACAACACACACACACCACACACACCCTGCCACACAAACACACCACACACACACCACACACACAACACACACCACACCACACACACCCTGCCACACACACACACACAACACACAAACACCAGACAGCACACACACACACACACCACACACACTCCACACAAACACACCACACACACACACACCACACACACAAACAATACACACACACCACACACACAACACACACCACACACACA
>Ga0123355_10017258_pt1 | contig 11401 bp, 9 predicted proteins | sample TergutEmb28metaG_3_FD_89872 | JGI IMG/M metagenome (GOLD analysis project Ga0123355, IMG submission 89872) | Embiratermes neotenicus P1 segment gut microbial communities from Petit-Saut dam, French Guiana - Emb289 P1 | ecosystem: Host-associated > Arthropoda: Insects > Digestive system > Gut ...
CAACCAGTTAGTCGCAGACTCCTGAAGATGGTCGTATTAACGGCCGAAACATGTTGAGCATTGAATGAGTATTGAATAAATAATAAAATAAGTGGCATCAAGTTGGTTTTCTCTTTACTCAAGGGTCTGATATTTTCTCTACAAATTTACAAGTTTTGACATATTCACACATAAGTACCAATGACACATCTTGCAGTCCAGAAACAAAGCACTTTGGTGCCTCGCTCCCAAATCACAAGTCCTGCACATACAAAACAAACTGTAATTCTTTTTTTTTTAAGCTCGTGGTTCCGTGCATCATAATTCAGTGTGAATAAAAATCCAATATATGCAACAGTATGCAGATATTTATTTACTGCAAAGCCACTCTACATGTTTCGGGTGTCACAGCACCCATCATCAGGAGTATTAAGAACTGTAACCGCAGCCTCCGGTACAGGTCATACTACTTGTACCGCTACCCCCCTCCAACGTGGTCTGATCGGGACAACCAAAACATGTAGAGTAGCTTTGCAGTAAATAAATATCTGCATACTGTTGCATCTGTTGGATTTTTATTCACATGTAATTCTTTTGTTTACTATACACTGTGATATCTCATTTCTGATTCCTTTGTTTCATAGTTAACTCTTAATGTAATGACTGCACTTACCCTGGGATAATGATGCTTCTCACGACCATGGGATTCGCTGGGTTCTCCATTCTGGTGACTTGCGAGCTTTGCAGCTGTAGAAATAATGGAATATATAATCAACACCAAGGTTAAAGCAATGGGCTTTTTCAGTAGGGATGAAGGGAAATGAGTAACAATGCTGACCACTCACTCCATCTAACTGTACCTTTACCTTAATGACTTTTATTACTCCAAGAACTGACGGCATTAATTCAAATAAATGTGAGAGACTCTTACCTTTTTCCTCTTCTTTTCGGCGCTTCTGTTCAGCTAAAAGCATGGCTTCCTCAGCACGATCCTGAAAACAAACAAATCAACGAATTTTTGAGTAGCCACCTAAACAAATCTTCATACAATTTAACGGTTTTATTTTCATGTATTACTAAGTAACCAGCAGAATTTTAATCTAAATAAAATTTAGACTCAAGATTTTGCAATCAACATATGAGGTGAGGACCATTAAGTTCCTGGAATGATTTCGCATCATATCAAATTTGACTGTGTTCAGATCATTTGACTTGTGCAGGCTGCAATTTCGACACTGTTCTGTCTGTTCTGTCACAGCTTTGGCCGAAATATGAGGTGCGTCAATGTACTGCTCATCAAAAAACGGGTAATCAGAATTCAGAGCAAAGATTTTCCATGAAATTAGGAAAGAGTGCCAATGAAACATGTGGATTGTTCTCTGAAGCATATGGCACGGAGGCTATATATAAATCAAGTGTTTTAGAGTGGTGTAACAAGTTACAAGAGGGTTGAGTGTGGAATGAAAAATGTTGAAAGTAGTAGTCTGAAAATGCACAAACCGAGGAAAATGTTGAGTGTGTGTGGAATCTTGCTTGTTCAGCAGACACGTACTCACAAGGTAGCTCAAGAATTAAATTTACATAAAGAAATGGTGAGATAAATTTTATGAGTTGATTTGTGTTTGAAGGGGACCGCGGTAGCGCAGTGGTTAAGATGCTGCGTTACAAATCGGAAGGTCGTTGGTTCGATTCCAGATGGTGTCATTGGAATTTTTCATTGACATAATTGTTCCGATCGCACTAAGGACCTGAGGTCAGCTCAGCCTCTAACACAAATGAGTACCAGGAGTATTTCCTGGGGTTAAAAGTGGCTGGTGCATAAGGCTGACAACCTTACCACCATTCTGGACCTCTGTCACATAATCTGGGAACCTTACCTTCCTGGAACCCTCTGGGCACCTTGGGCCTGTAATGGGACTGATTATAACCTTATTTGTGCTTGAAACAAGTTTTGGCAAAAATGGTCCCAAAAACTCTAACTAACAAAGAGGGCAAACAAACTTGATAAGGGAAATGCTATACAATTTTTGTCAAAAATAATTGCTTGAAATGAAATGTGGCTCTTTTAATATGACCCAGAAAGCAAGTGGCAAAACATGCAGTGGAAACACCAATAACCTCTAAGACCCAAAAAAGATTAAACTACAAATGAAGACAACGTTTATCTCTCTCTTTACTATCACAGGTGTAGTTCACTTCAAGAGGCACTCTCTGTCAAGCAGTTTTAAGGTACAACAACCTGTTACTGGACTAGAACACCCCCGTTATTCACCAGATTTGACTCCCAACAACTTTCAGCTCCTTCCAAAATTAATTTGCAGAAGTACAGTTTTTTATAGGAAATACTGTGTTCTGACAATTTCTAGGCCTTCCAAGGGTACTCTGCATGGCTGTTCCAATAATATAGGGCAGTAAACAGCAGTCTTAAATACATAACAACTCCAATACATAACATGTGTATGATACAGTACACCCAACAAACTGCAGATCCATGACACCAGAAGGTGTTTTTAACATTTTCAAAATAAACATTATGAACTTAACTAGCCTGCATTTTAAGAGGACTGTATAATCAGTCAAGATATGGCTGATTTTTATTATGTTTTTCCCTTTTCTACAAAACCAACAAATTCATTCTTTAAATGTGCACATAACCCAAGGGTAAGAATGAATGGAACATTATCTTCACACCTCCTGCATTCATTTCTCTTGTCAGTTTCTAAGTTTACTTAAAAAGTTTTCAAAACTATACAGATATGGATGAACATGGAAAGACTGATTGGGGAAGATATGGAAGAACAACTCCCTAATCCATTTTTAAATATTAAATAAGTTTGGTTAATGTCACCCCTTTGTGCATTGATCAATCCAATAATTAAGTATAAGGTCTAACACAATAATTAATAAAGTCATATACTCATTATATTCATATATTGGATTAAATCAGTTCTTGCGTGAAGGCAATAAGAAAGACTGAAATTCTTCCATCAGATAGCCAACCCCTGGGATAAAAATCAAACCATGGGCCCCCCAAAACATGAAATGGAGTACAAATCACTATACCATGACTTGTGTGTCTACATTAACATGGAATGGTGTTTCGGTACAAGCAAACAATTACTCTTACCTTCACTGAAAAGCACAGAAAATCTATATTTTGGTATACGTTATTAAGTTAACCAGAACATATTGGAACACTTGCTAGTCCAGCCAAAATCCATCAACTGAGAGTTCTTGCTGGAGAACACATGGATTTAACTTCCCTTTCACATTTCTTTAATGTCTGCTTACCTTTTGTAAGTTACTTATTAATTAAATTCCTTCAAGTTTTTGTATCAGTTTCCTGAAATTAGAACTATCATTCTTTGATCGTTAAAAAATGTTAAACTTTGTCAGCCAATGCTTAACATCAGGCTTCTGCTGAGACGCAGTTGAGAATCGCGCTCTACAGGGTTACTTTGCAGCAAGTAGTAAGAAATTACCACCACTTGGTGCGTAATAACCCAGAGGAGCGCACTTTGTCAGCCTATGTTTCAGAGGAAATGGAAGACTGGCACATTGGTCCACCATACAACAGTGCTAACAAACATCACAGGTAAGTGCAGGAACTCCTGTTTCATACTCAGAAGATTCCAGGTTCAATTCTTGGAATGGAGGTGGCTATCCTTAAGTTCGTTTTTGGTTCTCATCAGTCCTTCGGTGAAAACGGTGGGATAACATTTCAGAACAGGATCTGATCACTTAATGCCCAATTCACCAGGCATGGTCATCCTTCAATTTAATACTACATCTTCTCTTCAAAAACCATACTTCAATTGAGAATGAAACACTGTAATGCGAGCACATAAAAATAATATAAATCTGAAATTCCTATGTGGCATTATTAACACCCTGCATACCCTCTTTCTTCCCAGCTTTCGCTCTTTACGCAGCTCCTTTTCTTCTTCAGTCACATTTTTGTCCCGCATGCCTTTATCTTTTGTCTTTGAACTCTTCTCCTTCTTCTCAGGCTTCTCCACACTGCCTCCACCCAGGGTCATTGCCTCCAGTAACTGCTGCTGTTTGCGTTCTTCATGCTTGGAGCTCTGTGGACACACAAGAGTCGGAAGGGAAAACAAAGGGAGGTTATTTGGTGAGCAGCAGCTGCATCATCCCATCTGGCCAGCTGGTCTCATTGCCTCCAGCTTTGGTGTGATGGGGCTTTCCTTCACTCCTTGCTAAGAATTAAGTAACAAGGAGAACCAACACTGCCACAAAACAATGCAGTGTCTCTAACATGCAACAGTGGTGTATGTTGCAGATTCCACTCTTCTGGAGTAACTGGGTAAATGGTTTCTCAGGTTTCAAGACAATATTGCCTCAAAACTTCAGGAACCAATTATCCAGCAATGCGGTGTCATATCCCAGAAGAACAGAATCTCCAGCTACACCACCGCAAAGACATGGTGTATTGGACATTTTGTGTATGTTCATTGTCAAAAAGTTACACTAAAGATTTCACCAAACAGGTATTTACAATGGTAAGAAATATAGAACAGTCTGCACAGATGGAAAGCACACAGATTCTGTGTACAGCATATGTCTATATGAAGACATAACATGTTCTATATTCCATACTGCTCTACTACCATTCAGTATATTCTCAACACGAGTGGAAAGGCACACTCCAGTCTGGGAGTATATATATGTACACACACACACACATCTTTCAAATCTATTTTATCACTCTCTTATACCTCAATGGCCTTTCTCTTTATTCACTACTAATGCAAGCCATACGACAGATAAAATTTTTTTACTTTTTATACACGCATAACTCAGCTATTTAATTAAATGGTATATGTCCCATACTTTTCAACAACATTCTTTGTTTACTTTGTGGGTCTTACATTCTATCACTATTCATAAGATTTAATGTTTAAAATTCCAATAAATACATACAAAATTAAGTTCCCATTATTTAAAAATTATCAAATTAACAAAGTAAAATATTATTCATATAGTTAACTGTGAATTTTTGAGAGAAAATTCTTAGTAGCAACAGCCAGTTCCAATACTGAATTGTTAATTGTATTTTGTTACATATTTATCTTTACCAAAAACATTTCAAATAAAGGCTGGAGAAATTTGCAAACAACAACTCTATATTTTGTAAAATATTTCATACAAGTGAAATGTTTCTGACAAAACCGATAAAGTTTGATTTGGTCTATGTGTAATGTAGGGGTCATACATAATGGATACAAAATAAAATTCACATTACTACTTCTAGTTTGGACCTCCAAAACAAAATGTCACCAAAACATCAACGGTACTTTTGGTGATGCAAAACGGAAAAAATCTCCCAATATTCATCCATTTTATACATTTTTTTTTTGGAAAGAATGAATCAGTACTGTGAGGCACAATAGTAATGTACAGATATACTGCACGTGTAAATCAGCAAACCACAATTTTCCGATGTGAGACCTAATCAGAATTTACATACATATTAGGTAATAGAAAATAAATTAATTTACACTAATCTTCTTGAAATGAATACCATTAATTTAATCGCTGCTCCATTTCAAGATTTCAAAATAGCTGCAAGTAGGACAGTGCTGTAATTATTACTGGAAGACGGGTTTCTTTCATCTGTTGCCCTTCCTGCCTCAACTAAAGTACGAAACTTATATGTATCATCTCAATATTTCAACCACAGACAAACTAATACAAGACAAGGAAAGTGGTACAAATAAGGCAAAGCTGAACATATCTTGTATCAGCTAAATCCCATTTACTTCCTTCTACAAAATAACAGCTAGCAGAAGATGGATTCCACCATTCCTTTCCACTTCCATAGTAAAAGCATATTTTATAATCATATGTTGCTGTCGGCATGTTTCTGACAATTTCACCTTTTCAAATTCATGTCACAAGCAATTCCCTTTCCTGTGACATTTCTGTGAAATATATGGGTGCTGGTTCCACACCAAAACTACCAGTGGCTGGCGTTGCTGCAACATGTTTAATGCTGCAAAAGCTGTTGGTGTTGCACTGGCATATGGCTCCTAGTGCAGGGAAGTAGTGTCTGTGGAACCAGGATATCCAGACTGTATCACAGAAGTATATATTTGTGGCTCTGAACTGTGGCCAGTTCATGGCCCATGTGAGCCATGTAATATATCCCACTATCTGCTGGATAGGCAGGTGTGAAGCATGCTGCTTGATGGCTGCACATCCAAAAAGGTATGAGATGCAGGTGTCAGCTAGAGTGATCATGTCACTGACAATGATACTGAAGCCCAGGCACAGCAAGCTGCAGCACAGATTCACTTGGGTTGATGGTAGATCTCAACTGCTGAATCTGTCAGATGATGACAGGGACTGATAGTTGTGCAAGGAAGACAGGCCAATCATCAAGCATGCTACCTTTTATACACCACACTGGGAGTGAAGGTCTCTGCTAACTGCTGTTGCTATGCGTTGCATGACTAACTTGGCCGAAGTGTGTTGCAGGGGAAATCTGGTGAGCTAGTACTGATGGCTGTGCTAGTAGAAACTACAGTATTTGTGTTGCTTTGGTCTGATGTGCAGTTGAAACTGATGACAGGAGAGTATGATGAGGAAAATGGTCTGGCTGAAGGGTGGCCAGGACATTGATGTATGTCTATTGGAAGGACTGTGAGGTCTGCATTATCATGTGGTATGAAAAACATGTTTCCCTGACATCATGGGGCTGAGCTGGTTATTGTGGACTTCTTGAGAATTCTAACAATTCCCTCTTGAAACACTTCCTTTGCAGCTTTGTCTGGCAGTATGCTCACAGCCTCTTCCCCTCCATTCATGAAAATGTCAAATGGCAGCACTGGGAAGACACTGCATCATGCAGACCCATGGATGTGGTAGTTTCTACTTCCTATCCACTGTGGTCCTGAAAATGGTTGCTTGTGTTCTCACTTGCCGTCTGTTGTGTAAACTTTTGTTCAAGTTGCCTCCAGTGACAAGGCACTGTGGCCCTGAAAAAAATTGCTCCTGTTCTCACCTGCTATCTGACGGGTATTCCTCTGTTCATGTTGCCTCCAGTGACAATGCACTGTTGCCTTTAAAAGGCCATTTAATTTTTAGTCTCTAACTTTTCTTGTTCCTACTTGTCCATACTACATTACACTTCTGCCCCGCCCATCCCCCACAGATCTGTTTGGCCACCTTCCTTGTTACATGTCTGTATAACCAAACCATATCCTCTTTGGAGTCACTTTATGACCTTCAGGAAGGAGGCAGCACATTTGTCTGGAACACTGGTATCCACCTACAGAATTATATGGTCTTTCAAAGCAGAGGACCACAATTCAAACAGATCTCAGGGCCAATGACAACACAGTGCTGAGAAGAACGTTGCACATGAAAGACAGGAAGTAACAAGAGGCTGCAGACAACTGCATAAGAGGAGCACCATAACTCGAATTTATCTCTAGTTATTACGAAGGTCAAATCAAGTAGGTTGGGTACTTGTGGCATGCTTGGGACAGAAGATAAATGCATAACAAGTTTTGAATGGAAAGTCTAAAGGGAGGAACCACCTGGAAAACCAAGGCACAGACCTGAAGGTAATATTAAAATGGAACTTAAATTTGAGGAAATGATTAAATGTTGCATTCTTGGCTAGCTCAGTGACTATATAGGGCTCTCTTCCATTCTGTAACATAACTAGAATGGTTCTAAACACATTGTGTTGCCAGGTATGTTTAATTTATAAGGTCAAAAATTATGTGCAAAGAATTCACATTCATCAGACAGTACCAATTTTGGACCCCAATACTACAGAAGAAAAAAATCAGACTGGGATACAGTGAGGACATGCTAAAGAATACAGAATGTGTACATGCCTATGACAAGGAAGCAAACCATGGTAATGTGGGAAACTGCAAGTTAAGTTTAGAATGGTAATGTATGAATGAAAAAATAGTTTTGACACTTTAGATTGCATACTCAAAATATATGTCAATTACAATGAATCCTGAAAGAACCCAAGTCACATGCTAAGAATAAATACAGATGTTCTAAAAGTAGATAAATGCATAAAATATAAGCAGTCACAACAAACACCTTAGTGTTCTTTAGCATGGCCCATGCAAACTGGACATTCAACAAGAACTGATAAGTGGAGTAAATTTTCTTTCGTAGTAGTTTCTTTCAAGTGACAACTTTGAGATTACAGAGCCCACAGAGATGAAATAAACAATAATTATGGAGAAATACTGTCTGACAGTGGTGGTGGTGATGTAACTCTCATATAACCATATTAAATCAGAGAATATAAAATAATGTTCAAGGCAATTTATAAGCCACAAATTAGTTATTCAGTTTGAGTTGGATAAAAGAAAGTGACCAAATAGAAAGAAAACCATTTACAAGTCCAAGAGGGTTTGACAACAATTTTGATATTATCAAAGACAGCAGACCCACACAGATTAAGAAAATATTTACAATGGAATCTTCAGACACTCATGACAAAACCAATAAATATGCATAACAGGTAAGAGAAAAGAAAGGCCTCTAAAATCAAACTCTGTGCACTAAGAAAACCAGTAACATGTTTCTCCCCTGCAGTCATAGTACATGTGCTTAGATGACAAACCATCTGTATGGGTTTACTGGTACACACAACGAAATTTCACAAACTCATCCCATTTGATCAAGTGGAATGGATCTTGGAATAGATTCTTGAATATTTTTAGTACATGGCACCTGAATTACAATGACAGCATCAAAAGATCAACCAAACCATGGGCCACTTATAAAATCAGCATACAAGTTCAATGAAATGACAGTGAAAATTGTTGATGATATGGGGGCATCAAATCTAAAGAAGTAGCAACTGGTGTGGATGTGCCTACAAAACAAGCTTCTTCAAAAACATCTTGCCCCAGGAAACCATTTTATAGTCCATAACACAGTAAAAGCTGGTTAATGCAACACCTGATGATCCGGAAACCTACAGATAACCATTACAGGTCACAATTTCATCTACGAGCAGAATTCAGCCCTGTGCGTCCTGGTCCTGAGTGGGTGTAGCAGCTAATGGTTTCACTATTTCACAGCCCAGTAACATGTTACTTGGCCCATAATGCCTGCTGTTACACAATTTCCATTCTAATTTTCAGCAGACATGAAAAGAACGTATCAAGTAACCAGACATTTGTCAGATGTTCAAGAAAGCTTGTATGTCCCATAAAAATTCTCCAACTGCAACTCAAGCAGCACAAGTGAGAAAGCTTGGCATAGAGGGGAGTGGAGACAGTGAAATCTGGCTATCCAACAGCACTGTGGTGGAAGCAGTGGTATTGGATGATGCCATTTGAAGTGCAGTAGAGAAACAAAGTACTGAAACTGCTTCGGTTAACCTACAGAGTTAAAGTTTGTATTAAATTAATATTATTCAAGTTGATCAACAACAACTATTTACATCACAAAATTATGGAGCAAACAGTTATGACAGCAAAAACAAAATTTGAAATTAGGTGCTGTAAATATGATGACTGAAAGAGTGAAATGATTGTGCAATTTTTTTAGATTATATATAAACCATTTGATGTAAGTAGTTATGAGAAGGGAACAGCAAACACAGCGGTGAAAACAGAACAGATATCAAGTAACAAAGTAAAAGGTTAAGCCTGTTCATAAGCATGCTAGGTACACTAAGATACACATTAGGTATAACATTTCAAATACCCAGGAACACTGTCATATCTGGCAACCCTTTGGTTTCAAAAGTGCCAGATATACCAGCATTTACTGTATATGCCAGTCAAGCATCCTATTGTCCATCTGTCTCACCAATTCCTAGAAAACCATGCATCATATAAAAAGTGATAAAGAAACAAAAAACATTCTTCTTGAAGAGATTGCCTCATTAAAATTACAGACTAGTAAATATTTAAAAATTTGGAAGAGGCACAAAAAAATGACCTTGAAGATCATGCTAGAGGAAAATCCACAAACTACAGTCAATAAATGCCCAAAAAACCAGTCTTCAGCATTTCAATAATGCTAACAAAGACTGGTCGAATATGTTTACTTAGAGCTATGGCATTACAGTGTGACCAAGAAGAATGAATTTCTGTTCACCTCTGAAAATAATGTAATAACCTTAGAAACATTATTCTACTGAACACACTTGCCACAAACTGGAAAAGCTGTGGAGAGATGGTTATATCAATACTAGAATCACATGACAAACGAAGTAATGCTGCCAACTGGACGTACACTACAATAACATGTGGCAAACGTGCACACTACAATACACTCACACTGTACTGTCATTCACTGCTACCATATTCTGCACCTGTTTCATAAAATGCTCAATGGCAGAACAGCAAGTATTAACCTTTTATATGTAACAATTTGGACAATTTTTCAAATTCTGAAAGAAAATGTAATGATGTGTTTTTCACAGAGGTGCCCATTTCATATGACAGAAATCCCAAATATAAGGTACCAAGTTCTAAAACTATGTACGTGGTTGGACAATTAAGTTCGCGAACTCGCAACTGTGTGCCTGCCATGGCAGCACTGGACAAAAGCCTTAGTATGGTTTGATGACGCTGACATATCAGCGTTTCACAGCTGTGTTGTTGTTGATCTATGGCAGTCTCTTTCTGAGTGGCATCTATTACTGTCTGCGTGTTTTGGTGTGCCGCCACGAGAATGTAGGAGCTTGAATTAGAGTCACAATTTGCCAAGACCTTTTGGACAGGCAAGATGACATTTTGGGCCATGTCATCACAGGTGATGAAACATGGGTTTACCAATACTACACAAACGAAGTGGCAAAGTGCACAACGGAAGACTGCTAATTCCACACAACCAAAAAATTCCGTCCATCCAAATCAAGAGTCAAAACAATTTTGCTGATTTTTTTTTTTTGATATTAGAGGGATTGTTCATTATGAATTTGCACCAACTGGAAAAACAGTCAACCAAGTTTACTATTTGGAAGTACTGGAAAGGCTGTGTGAAAACGTTAGACAGAAATGACCCGAAATTTTTGCCAACAACTCATGGATCTTGCATCACGACAATGCACCTGCTCACACAGCACTGTCTGTGAGGGAGTTTTTAGCTACTAAACAAATAACTGTGTTGGAACACCCTGCCTATTCACCGGATATAGCCCCCAGTGACTTTTTTCTGTTCCCGAAGATAAAGAAAATACTGAAAGGAAGGCATTTTGATGACACTGATGACATCAGTAGTAATACAATGGCAGCTCTGAAGGCCATTCCACAAAACCAGTTTCAAAATTGTTTTTAAAGGTGGACTAGGCGCTGGCATCGGTGCATAGCTTCCCAAGGGTAGTACTTTGAAGGCAACCATGGTGGTATTCAGCAATGAGGTATGTAGCACTTTTACCGCGATGAGTTCGTGAACTTTATTGTCC
>Ga0123355_10017259_pt1 | contig 11401 bp, 8 predicted proteins | sample TergutEmb28metaG_3_FD_89872 | JGI IMG/M metagenome (GOLD analysis project Ga0123355, IMG submission 89872) | Embiratermes neotenicus P1 segment gut microbial communities from Petit-Saut dam, French Guiana - Emb289 P1 | ecosystem: Host-associated > Arthropoda: Insects > Digestive system > Gut ...
ACAAAGGAAATTGCTTCGAGAGGTACCATACCCTGAAACACTACTAGAATACCTGATGAGTACAGAAATAAAATTTTAACTAAATAAGTTTATATTGAGAAAAGTTATGTTAATGTAAAGGGACTCGTACGGTACTACGGAGTTGTAAGGTTAAAGGTCCGGTTGAGAGTTTAAATGTCCGGTCCAGCGGGGGTGGGCAGTGTTCACAGCTGTCGGGCGCCAATGTGTTAAGAGAGATTAATGTCTACAAGAGAGGCAACTTATAAGTGATTGTTCCAACTGCTACAGTAAGAATGGAGTGGAGAAATTTGGAACAATAATTTTGGATGAAAGAAGTATTAACAGTAGTACAACAACAATATTTAATTACACGTTTCATTGTTATATACACAAGTAGAATTATGTAATAAAAGACCTTTCCATTATTGTATTAAAAAAATAAATAGTAACATATTCCATGCAATATAAAACATATATAATGTGAAGGAATTTGAAAGGTCAAACAAAACCTTTCCTGATAAAACGTACCGTTGTAAATATTTCTTCACTGTGTTTTTTAATTTGGCATAAAGAAAGATTCTAATTTAAGTCAAAACATGTAGGCAAGTTGTTTGTCGTCTGAAGTCACTAGGAGCAGTTGTTTGAGACTGACAGGATGCTGTTTTATTGCATTAGACAGATATGATGCTATGTTATCGATGTCTTGTTCTTATGGCTTTTGTTTATCAGCACAAAGAACTACTTGTTTTTATTAAAGTGTTATATTACTGATAAACGCCACTATATAGTTCTAATATATTGGTTTTTTATTCAGCAATGCTACGTGTTTTGGCTGTCTACATCTGCCGTCATCAGGAATGACTGATGTAGACAGCTGAAACATGTAGCAGTGCTGAATAAACAACCAATATATTAGATCTGTGTGGTTGTGTTTGTCATTAATATAACACTTTAATGATAAGCATTACACAATTGGGTAATGTCACCTAAGCTACTTGTTTCCTAAATTATCTTTACAACTTATGTTTTAATAGTGGTAGGGACCAGAATTTTCAGTGCTGTTTAATTGAGCTTCATGCACTTGGGCTGTCCTGTGACTCAGGCAATTATTTGCCAGCCTCCCGCCATGGAGGTCCAGGATCGATCCTGGGCCAGTCTCTATGGGATTTGTGGTGGATAAAGTGATACTGGGACCGGTTTTCCTCCTAATACTCTTGTTTTCCTCTGTCAGTGTCATTCCACTGGTCAGCCAAGTAGCACTGAGACAGAACTTATATGGATTTTTGCAGATTCTCTGAATAAATTCCAAATCTGTTTATGACATGGTTCTGATTCTGAAGGGTCTGTTCAGTCAGACAGCATTTTGTTGCAGCTGCAAGACCTCAACATATCAACTTACACTGGACCAAGAAGCCATGATACACCAATAGTAGAAACACCACTGCCAGAGCAGGCCAGCCATCTGTTGCAGCCTTTTTTAATATATTATTCTGAAGGAAAGGTGGTAGGTCTGTCTGTGAAGGCAGGAGAGGGGGAATGGTCCATTAACATGAAGCGGGGGTTGGTAAGCCTGCTGCAGCTGGATCTGTTACACCTGCAGTCTTCTGCATTTATCAGCACTGAGGTACATTATCTTCATTATCTTCCTAAGCCTGTGAAGTTGTTTAAAGCAGTGATCAAAAGCATGTGGCCTGCAGGTTGCATGCATCGCACCAGTTCGTTCTGTGCAGTCCTCAGACTTATTGTGTTGTAATTACATGATGTGGTCAGTACTTTAATTTGAACGATTAGAAATGGTTTTTGTTAAGGTCTGTAAGGGCTGTAAGGGCTCAAAGAATTTTGCTGTTCCTCAGTGGTAATGTAAAAAACATGTCAGCGTAGAGATAGCACTGAATTGAACCTTTGTTATCCTGGATCTTAATCTACACTAAAAGGAATTATATTCAAAAACTATATTTGTCCTCTTATTAAAGGCATGTAATTCATTTTAAATGAAATATTTAACATACAGGTTGCTTAAAATGGCATGTGCCTCTCCTTAATTTTCAAAATTGGTTCTTTGACCTGCATGTGATTTGAGTGTGAGACTCCCCAATTTAAACTCTATTGTAGGCTGTAGATTACTTTCTTGCATTAAACTTGTCTGGCCACAGATTGCAGTCCAGTGTGTATTTCCTCCACAGAAACCTTTCTCTTGACCATGGTGGCCAAACCATATCTGGGGCCCACCCAGCCTCGTATGCAAGAGTAAATTACACTAAGTGTGTGATATGCAGCTAGTGTGAAAGTTAAGAATACAAGGAGTTATACTTCCATAGTGTGATGCCTCAGCTTAGCAGTACCTCCACCTGTGCCAGTGGATAAACATTTCCATAGTGTTAACATTTCAGTGAACTGTGCACATATTCAAAGTTAGTTCCATTGACTATAAAGTCCAGCTTTTCACTTAGTAAATGGAACACAAAAAAATAATCACCATGTTACACATTGTAAATACACCTACTGCTGCTACTGACACATACAAGGTGGGATCCTTCAAAATTGCAAATCTTAAAATGTTGCTTGTTTCAGAACAGTCAGTATGGCCACTGCAGTGTGCAGTACTCAGTTCAGAGCCACAGTAATGGAACTGTGGCTGTCCAAAAGTTTGTGGACCTCCCAAGCTGTGTTAACTTCCCAGTGCAGAAGTTGAGCAATGTGCAGAAGATATTCTGCTCCTCAGAAGCCCCCACGGTAGGTGTCTAACAGGCAGTCCTTCTCCTGCAGCTTCTCAGGAGCCCCCAGCCCATATGGTGGGTGTCTGCCAGTCAGTCCTTCTCCTGCAGCTTCTTAGGAGCCTCCAGCCCCCATGGTCAGGAGCCTCCAGCCCCCATGGTGGGTGTCTACCAGTCAGTCCTCCTGTAGCTCTGCTGGAGCCCCCAGCCCCCTCGATGGGTGTCTACCAGTCAGTCCTTCCCTGCAGCCCCAAAGGACCCCCCAGTCCCAAATTGGGTGTTGGCCAGTCAATCCTTTTCCTCCTACTCCTCCCCATTTCAGTAGAAGATGAAAAATCTCCTGTCCCTTCAATCTCCCCACAGTCTTTCCTTTTCAATGCCTTGCCACTTGCATCCTCACTTCTTGGTATCACCCAGTAGTTGACTGAACAAACCTAATCTAAGGTCTCCTTAAGCTTTATATGAAACATCCCTGTTGGTGTACACAATATCCAGCAATACCCCCTGTTATGGCTCGCCAGGATGAACACCACAATATCCCTTGCAGCGCCATGACACCCTTTGGCAGATCCTGTAGGATGGGGGTTCCTGAGAGGGGTGGGGGTAACAGAGCAAACTACTGCCTGAATTGACTCACTGTTGCAACCTCTCCCATAGGAAGGAAACACCAACACGTTTTACAAGTCACACTTTACTACCAATAATAGGATAAAAACAATACAAAAGACAAATAAAATAAAATAGAATAAAATTGAATGTGTAAATTGAAACACAAAAAACAAAGGAGGTAGCGCTCTGAGAAAATTACTAAAAACCCTAATACTAATCTATACCAGGGGGAGATAGCCAGTCCAGGGTGCTAAATTGGCCTGCAACATGCAGGTCCTTTTGTTCTTTATACAGTTATTAAGAAATGTCACAGTTGACATGCAAACAATACAGCAGCGCCTCTACCTTGTGTAATTATTGTAACTGGTATTTTTAAAACAGCTTTCAAAAACAAAATAATTATTACTTTTTATTAACATTCTTGTGGACCTTTTTGTAATTAATTTTACCTTTGCATACTTTACATGCATTTTTTAAAATGTATTTTTGATGTATAAGGGGGAGATCTCCAACTTATGATTTTGGTTTCTGTTTGTGTTCACATTCTTGTACCATGGCCTGATATGACATGAGTCTAGGGTTGATGCTGGTTGCCATCTACTGAAACTGTGTGCAAAGTGAGTGTTGGTTGTGACTGAGGACACTGATGGATACTATAAGGTCTCCTTCCTGGACCTTAAAATGCATGAATTTTCTTATCCCCAAATAAGGCCAACAACACTGAAAATGAAGGACAGTGGTTTTTTGTGTACTCATAAGTCAGTTTATGATCCTGTGTGAGGTACACAGGTGAAAATGTTGGTGTTATTGCAATGGAAGTGGTCATGTAGACAACAAATACAGACAGAATTTTTGTTGGTGGGGAACTTGATAAGAGGCCTTGTATCCAATCGAAAAGAGTGTTGAAGAGCAAAATGAAGACGAATCTTATTGCAGTTGGTTGTGAAGAGTTAGTTAACTGAGAAAATATATCACATGGAAATAGGTTATAAAGATGAGAGGTGGATGAAGCTGACTCAGAATCATGTGCAGTTGTGGAGTTTGGTATTAGTAGTGTTAAGTTGTCAGATTCTCCTACCATACAACATTGGCAAGGTACTGTCAAATTTAGATGCTATTTGTTGCAGGAAACTGTGAGCTCTGGCAGTATGCGTACCTATATTCTGGAGCCATCTGGTCCTGGTGGGCACCTCCTGATCCACAGCATTCAGGCTGATGGGGTCACCCACTTGCAACACCCTAACTTGTACTTTCTGCAGTCCCGGTGAGTGACAGCAAGTCACATAACCTTCACTTATAGTAAGGCACTAATTACTGTCCTGTTTCTCTGGCAATGAAAGTAACACAGCATACACAAATCAAATTTTAAGTACTTCTGTCTTTATCTTAGCCTCTCTTTCATCCTACATTCTTCTATACAGTGTTGGTTATTTTGCTATGGTTGCAGGGTGAGCCTATATATGTTGTGGCAGCAAAAGATGGAAGCGCCTCTTCCCGTGAAGGGAGGGGGTGAGAGAGTGGAGCTAGTGCATCAGATGCCAGGCGCAGATGTGTCTCAGGGCCGTAGCCCCACCAGTCAGCAGGATCTGCTCACCATGGTACTTATGTTGCATATGCACGTATCAGTATAGCATCACATAGCATTCTTTACTAATGGGGCTTGTGCTTTAGGTGACAGAGATCCTCAGAGAGCTGGCAGATAGCCTCGAATGGTGGCACCTGGAGACAAACCTGGATAAAGTGCATGAAGAGCATGTAGTTCATGCTTTGCACCTCCTGTCCCTGCTGGAACTGGACAGTCTGCACAAGTTGTTCTTGGAGCTGGAGGTTGGCACCAGCTACCAGCGTGAGACACTGAGGTTTGTTGTGTTGTCAGCACTCCTGTAAATGTGGTGATGTCTCTGTTCAAAATCATGGAACTGTGCCTGGTGTTGAAGATGTGATGCTGTGTCACTGTACGGTTAGTTTGTCTGCTTGACCCTGCAGATGAACGCAGTAAGGCTGTCCAAAATGTCTACAACTACTGTTCCCATTAACACAGTGTCACATCTCAGAAGACTTTCATCTCAATTTACACTGCAGTGAAATCATCATATCTCACTTTGTGCCTGTTGTGTTGGCAACAGGAACCTTTTTCTCGAGCTGCTGCCCCTTGTTGGGTCCCATGATTCCATGCTACTTGTACGAGACCTTGTGGTCAGAGGAACCGTGAGGAATGATACGGCCATCCGCCTGCTGTCATCGCTTCCATTTAACGTTCACCAACCATCAGAACAGCTGCTCACAGATTTGGAGGTTGTAGCAGACAAACTGTGCACTGCAAATTGCAAACTGATGACAGCCATTCACAGTTGAACATGTTGTGGTCTGTGTACAGGTGCTGCTGCTGGTTCCAGAGGACACACTGGTGCATCCGGCAGCATTGCTGAGTTTTGCCACACTGGTGCACAAAGTGTGCAGCTCTGGGTGCTTGGCAGAGACTGTGGATAAATATGTGGGTCAATACCTGGACCTTTTTATGGGTATGTGGATCAGTGAGTGAACCAGGTACCTAGGGGTATGGCTGACACCTGACTGACTGAGTGACTGACTGAGTTGCTGACTGAGTGACTGACAGAGTGACTGAGTGGCCGACTCACTCACTCGTTCACCCACTCACTCATTCACCCACCCACTCACCTATCGCACATCCACCCACTCACCATTCATCCACTCACATAGTCACCCACCCATCCACTCACTCATCACTTACAAACCCTCTCACTCACCCACTGACCCACTCACTCACCACTCACTCACTGTCCTCCCACCGACTCACTCACCCACTCACTGCCCACCCACTACTCATCTACCCTTCCACTCACCACCCACCCGCTCACTCACCCTGCTCACCACCCACACACTCACTCGCTCACCACTCGCTCGCCGACCCCAACCAACTCACTTACCCACTCATCCACCCACCCACTCACCTGCTGTAACCGTCTCTTTGACTTGCCCGACTTCGGTTACAACTATTTGTAGCTCGTCATAGGCACGGATCCCTCTCAAGGAATATACAGGAGGAATTAGAAGCTGCTTTGCTCTTTCACTAACTCTTTATTCTCTGAGATTCCAGAACCGACTATCTCGGTTGCTCGTTGTTCATTGAGAATTCACAACCACGAACAATGTACACTTGAGCACAACTGACTAATCCCTAAATACAAAACGTCAATCATATACGGAAAAAGAAGGATGTCAGCATTCTATCCTTATGTCTCTCTCTCCCCTCTGTCAAAGAAACACGCTACTGTAAAAAAAACAAGAGTGTAAAAACATTTCCACAACAACTATACACTTGCATAAACCTTAGTGACACAGATACTATCGGTGAACACCTGTCCGTAGCTGACATCGCAAAAGCATGAGGATCAAATCATATGTGGGAGGGGCAATTCAGCAGTCTTATTCATATAGCCTGGCAGGCGCACGTGTGCACACCCAACAAACTTTACCTCTCCCCTTTCAATATAAGCTAGCCAATGCTTGACGACCAGTCTATCTTCTCATCTTCTTGGTTACCTAATCTGAGATTTGAACTACGGATGCCAGGCCCATTACACTACCCACCAACCACTCACCTACCCTCCCACTCACCACCCACCTACTCACTCACTCACCCCACACTTGCCTGCCCACCAACTCACCCACCCACTTACCCACTCACTCACCACTCATTCACCCATCCACTCACTCACATACTCACTCACCTATTCACTCACAAGAGTCCCTCTGCAGACTCCATACATAGTTCCATCTGTGGAACTGAAACATTTGCCACTGGGTTCACAAGAGATCATAACACTGCCTGTTGTCCCTGCCTTGAGCCAGGTCAATCTAATCTACACCCGTCCCATTTCTTTTAACACACATTTAGACATGATAGTCTCATTCCTGATTAGGTCTTACAAGTTGTCTCTTTCCTTCACATTTTGCCACCAAAATCCTATATTTATTTTTCTTCTTCTCCATATGTGCCACATGCTCTGCCCATCACATCATCCATGATATAATCACCCAAATAATTATGAGAAATACAACCAACCAGTACACATACAGATGTGTATATTTATGGTATTATGAATGGCATAGACTGCTATGTTTCGGTCACCTACTGTGGCAGCATGGTGAGGCCAGCAGACACAACAGCACTTTGTCACCATACACACAGTACACAGCACATCAACACACAGTTCAGCACAAGTAATTCTATTAATATTCCATATTTTAACATAGATTTTAAACCATTTGTTTAAAACTCAACATTTTATATTCGTAAATTGTTTGACGTCCTTTGTAACACTTCCTTCAAAGAACACCTCCCTGAAGATGGCCACAATAGATGGCCGAAACATGTAGCAGGCCACACTGTTTAAAATATAGTAAATTTACACATCTGTATTTGCACTGGTTGGTTTTATTTCTCATATTGAATCATCAGTGCATGGACAGGAATCATTTAAAATTCACACAAATAATATTTATTGAGGTGTACAAATCATGAACTTCCTCTTCTTCTTTTGAACCTTGTCTATTATCCTATTTCTTTACAGAGTAGGACATTTTAGACATTTCAGCAGTCGGCTGTGCTTCAGTCTTTCGATGAAGAAGAGCCATCTTTCTAAAGATCATACGTCTTAAAACTTAGGATGATGGACAGTGTCATAGGAGCAAGAGGAGCCTTTTGATTTTTACGACATTTTGGAAACTGGCTCTGCTTCTGTCTACAGGTCTTCATCTGAAGAGGGAAGCAGAGCCAGCTCCCAAAATGCCATGCTTCATTACAAATTAGGATGATGGACGAAGTCCAAAAGTAGGAGATTGTTTCGCATAGTCATGTACCATTGCCAGAGCCCTATAGAGATGAATGAAGCTCCTCATTATGTGGTTTTCTCCAGTGTCCTGCTTCTTCTTCCCTCCTAGCCCCCCAAGTCCTCAGCACCCTCAGTCTACACTCATTCCTTAGTGCTTCACACCAATTTACACACCATACAAAAGAATGGGTTGAATAATCATTCTGTAATGACCGATACCGGAACTGTTTATTCACCTGGTACATATTACAGGCAGCAAGGACTATGCGCACCAGATGCTGTATCTGGCAGCACTCACCAACTTTGAGCTGCAGCAAGTTGTACAGTTACTGATGCCGCTCATACGTGGTGATGACAGCAGGTATCCACATCACACCCGTGCCCTGGCCATGTGGGCCACTATGGGCTGCACTGCACTGCAGCCAGAGCAGGTACATGTCCCGGTTTCTGTGCACCACCCTAAATGAGAACATTTGAGGTAGTTTAAATTTTGAACTCCTCTGATTGGCTGTGGTTAGAATTTAAACTCCAACATTGTTGTAGGGTTCGCTGTTTCGTGTTTCACTAGCATCACTTTGACCGCCTACTGTATATCATTATCCCTTGATAACATGTTTTTTCTTTAATCAGTTACATTTAACAGGCTTCAGTAAGTAGCAACCATATGCCAAACAACATACAACAAAACCTTCATACCAAGGCATGTTGCAGGATGGATTCCTGTTTAGCTGTCTATCACTGTTTTAGTCTCTTTACTGACATAATTCCTTGTTGGCACTATATAAGTCACATGTACATCAGTAAGTGATAGATATGTTGCAGATGTACCACCCATCCTGGTCGTGGCTGAAGTATAAGCAAGCAATAGATACGAGTATGTTGTTGATTCACTTCCTACACAGGTTACAGTTGATGTCGGTAAGTGATAGTGGTGTTGCAGGTTTACCACTTGTACTGGCCTCTGCTGACAAACTGTAGTGAAGACCTGGAGGTGCGGGTGGTCGCACTCACAATGCTGGTGCTGGGGCAGCCATCTGGGACTTACCTGTACAATTTGATGCTGTTCATGCAGCAGGAACGTAGCACACACCTGCGCCACTTCTGGCACACAACTTTGCACTCGCTGGCCCACAGCCAGCACCCGTGCCATATTCACATGTGAGTAAACACCCTATCATGTTTCATTTTTGGCCAGATGTCTTTGTAAGTTGCCACACACAGTGCCAGGAACTTGCTGCATGGAGGCAAAACAGAGTGTCACATTTACTGTTATTTTATTGAATATTGATGTAAAATGTTTGAACCTGAACAAGAAGGTTAGTGTTGTGGTAGCAGCAGTATGCGTGTTGGACACAATATGTTTATAATATGTCAGTTATTTGTGGCCAACCTCACTGCTATGGCAGGATACCTCTTGAAATGAGGAAACAGAACCAGCAAATGAACATCCTCTGATCTGTATTCATGTTTCACTTCATTTTTCTGTATTCCCCTCCTGAATTCTAGCCATTCCATTCATATGAATGATGATTTGAGGTTTCAGCAGCAAGTATTTTGAGGATTTGGTTCTTCTGGGCTCTCATGCAGAGTGTCAGTGTCAGTGATTCCAAATGTTTTGAAGGAATATACTGCCAGCATCTTCAGCTGTCAAGGAGTCTTTGAAGAATGTCAGATCTGGGAGACAGGCAGTAACTTACAGACCCTGTGGTCCAATTTTTTGAGACAGGCAAGTCTGGCTAGCCAATCAGGGGAGGTGTACATAGGGTCAGGCATGATTTTGGGAGCCCTGAAAACAACTGTAATTGTATGTGCAGTTGAGAAGCATGAACTTAACCAGTAACCTTCATTAGTTCTAACCTACCATGCAGCATAACAGCCCAGAAGGCCTGAGTGGTCACATGAAAGTTGGTAGTAGGTGTGAATGTTATTTAATGATGCTGTAAATTGCAAAGATTGTATAGCATTGGTGATAGTTGAACAAATGAGTGTGCAGCACTGAAGGACTGATTCTCACAATATAAAACCAAAGTGCTGAGACTGCATTGGGACCAAACTGGGATGAAACTGGGACCAAATTGGGACCTCTTCATTGAGGGGCCTGTTACTGAATGTTGGCAGTGATAACCATATAAAAAGCTTTGCTAGTGATAAGCACTTTGAACAGGTTGACATATGCGAAATGGGAAAGGAAAGGAATAAAAAAGTAGGCAGAAACATGGAAGTCTTGGCCACTGTCATCTCCACTATCTGTGGGATTGATGTTCATGGCCTGAATTTTTATAGTAACAGTGTTTTTTAAGATCCAAGTCTTGTGGTGTGTGACATTGTGTTGTTAGGTGATAATTCTGACTATTGTCTTTGAAACATCAGCATCTACTCACCCCAGAACAGCATCACATCTCACAAAACTAAAATCTTCAACAGCAATGCTGTGGAAGCTCAGATTTCACTGTATTGTTTTTGTTGGCAGTAGCTTGTAGCCTTTCTAAATGTTCTGCAACACAGAAAGTTCTTTGATATCCTTTGGAAATGATATTCTGATTTAGGTAGTGTATTAATTCTGGAGTTATGGTAGGCATGCTTTACATGCAGGAGAGATGTGGCCAAGAAGTTGGTACAGCTTGTTGTGAAGCCAGAATTGCGCTACTGGACTGGTGGCAGCTATATACTGGATTATGCAGACTCAGATAATGGGTTCAGTTCCCAGGCCAACCTCATCGTGGTGTCCAATTCTCGAACAGGACTGCCAACTGTATTCAACCTGGATATTGCGAGTCATACCATGGGCTACAGCTATAACCAATTCAGTGTAAGTGCTGTGATAAAACAGAGAGACTGACTATTCTGACCGTCAGTGACTGTCAGTGGGCCTAACATGAATACAGTAAGCCCTCTATTGCCAGATGTCTGAAAGTGTGATTTTTCTGCACTCTACTTCATCAGTAGAGGAGGCTGCCAGCACCAAATGTGGTACAGAATGGCAAACTGCGGAGGCAGTGCTCAGTTGCATTCAGGACAGTTCAGACAGTGCAGTTGCCTGGCTGCAGACTGGACATCCAGGCAATTGTGTGTCACCTTCCAGCAGGGCAGGAGACTTTTCACTTTTGCGAAACATCCAGTCTAGGTCTGTGGCCCACCATGCCTTCTCTTCAATGGGTAAAGCGGGGGGGGGGGGGGGGTTTTCCCCCGGGTTTTGGGGTTGGGGCAGGAGTTTGTCGCCCA
>Ga0123355_10017260_pt1 | contig 11401 bp, 14 predicted proteins | sample TergutEmb28metaG_3_FD_89872 | JGI IMG/M metagenome (GOLD analysis project Ga0123355, IMG submission 89872) | Embiratermes neotenicus P1 segment gut microbial communities from Petit-Saut dam, French Guiana - Emb289 P1 | ecosystem: Host-associated > Arthropoda: Insects > Digestive system > Gut ...
AAATGGACGCATTAGCATTGATTATTACAGTCGCTCAGAGCTTGAAAAAATAAGAGATATACTTGTCGCACAAAAATAAAGAACGCAGAGCGACAAAAACAAGCAGTTTAAATAAAAATGTTCCACGTGGAACATTTTTATTTTTTGCAGCCTATATCAAGAGCAAGCTGCGCCCACACGTCGTAAGTGTTTGTCAGCTTATCTTTTCAATCAGGCATGCACTTTGTTAGGCTCGTAACGAAACCACTTACGTTTAAACGCATTGCAATTGCCACAGTGCGTTTCATACATATACATTCACAACTTGCAAGCAGGTAAACACCAACAAGCAGACCGTTGTCGCAAAAGAAAAAGTTCACAGTCGGCAAAATGTAAGTTATGGATCAAAATTGTAAAACCTACACAAAACAGACAAGTTAATAGTTTTGCGCTTCGCCAAGAATCTTGGACAGGCGTCGGACAGGTATATCAATTGACAAAGTGGTCGATAACATGGGATACTATAGAAGTGACTACAGACATTATACTAATGGGGATTTTGCTTGCGTTTATAATAATAGGGGCGTGGCGTGGTTTCATGCGCGGCATTTTAAGGTTCGTCACGTCAACACTGGGGTTGATAATGTCTGTCTTTATTGCTAGACCTATAGCGACTGTGCTTGACCGCTGGTTTGGATTTTCCTCGTCGTTTTCAAGAATGTTCACCAACGAAGGCGCCTTCTACGAGATTGTCAGGAACACAGGTTTCTTTTTCCTTGTAGTCGTGGTCGCATTCACTTTGTTCGCATCTGTTCGAATAGCAGCGTGGCTCATGTCCAAAAAGATCAAACTGATAACCAGGTCAAGCAAACGTATCCGCAGGGCAGACCGCCAGCTAGGCGCACTTCTTGGCGTCTTCAAATTCATCATTTGGGTTTTCCTGACTTCCGTGCTCTTAATGATGTTGGACTCAGTCTCATTCACATCCAGCATCCCAAACGCAATCCTAGGCGACAGCACCATAGCCTCATGGATGTATGATCTTTCGCTAAGAATCCTGTCTCCATTCATGCGCACCCTGAGCGCAGCGGCTCGCCTATAGCTTTCGACATTGTTCCACGTGGAACATTTTCAGCAAGTTTTACCATTTTTAATATAGAACATTTTTATATTGGTGGCGCTAGTTTCCGTGCATGTTATAATAGTCTGTACCTTTCTCACCATTTCTAACAAATTACTTTTGCGAAGTTGGTCAAGTTCTGAGAAGACATCGTCTAGCAGAAGCACAGGGTATTCTCCCGTCTTTGTCCGAAAGATTTCAAGCTCAGCCAACTTAAGTGACAAGGCAACGGTTCTTTGCTGTCCTTGACTTCCAAACCTTCGAACATCTTTACCGTTTATTAATATTGAAATATCGTCACGGTGCGGCCCAACGGTAGTTGTTTTAAGCCGCATATCCTTTTCCCTTGCGCCTCTTAGCGCCTCAAGCAATCCACCATCGTTTATATCCCCGTTGCTTTCATACTCTATCTCAATCCTTTCCTTGCTATCTGTGAGCCCCTCATGCACTTTCCCAACTTCCATCTTAAGCTCTTCGATAAACTCCTTTCGGCGAGAAATTATCTTTTCTCCCTCTTTGGCAAGCTGTTCGTCCCAAATATTTAACCCAACCACAATGTCCTCATCCCTTGATTTAAGCAGCGCATTTCGCTGGCTCAGAATTTTGTTATAGCGAAGCAGGGAATAGAAGTAACTCTTGTCAATTTGACTTATGTCAATATCCATAAATCGTCGCCTGTCTGCGGGAGCCTCCTTCACGAGCCTAAGCTCATCCGGTGAAAAAAAGACACAGTTAATTTGCCCCATAAGCTCACCCATTTTTTTTACTGGAATCTTGTTAATTGTGATCTGCTTTTTACCCGCCGTCGACAACAAAATTTCGACCTCTACGCCACCATACTCTTTTTTGACGTCCGCTTTGACGCTTGCAACCTGTGCGTCGAATTTTATAAGCTCTCTATCCTTGTTCGTGCGCCACCCACGCCCGACACAGCTTAAATAAATCGCCTCCAATACATTTGTCTTGCCCTGGGCATTGTTACCAACAAGCATGTTTACCTCAGGTGAAAATTCCAAAACGCTAGACGCATGGTTGCGAAAGTTCTTAAGCTCAAGCCTCTTGATTATCATCTATATATTTTAGCACAAGTACTTCACAGATTTATCATCAACTATTGATGAACTGCAACCCTATAACACGTTATGAATTTCGCAATACTTGAAGCAGGTCCTCAACAATCCGCTTTATGCGTGAGTCGTCCTTAAGCAAAGAAGCAATCTTGTTACGCGCATGCATAATGGTTGTGTGATCACGATTCCCCATGATTTTGCCTATATTCACAAGCGGCACGTTCAGATGTTCCGAAATCAAATAGACAGCCACCATACGCGGCTCGACAAATTCACGATTGCGCTTTTTGCCTGTGATTTCCTCTTTAGATACGTTAAAATATTTCGACACATGGCCAATAATGGATTTGGCGGTGAGCTGCTCTCGCTTTTCTTCTGCATCTGTTTGCAGGGCAGAGGCACAGTCCTCAAGAGTTGGCGACACACGGTTCTTTAGTCCCGCATAAAAAACAACTTTATAAAGCATCCCCTCCATCTCACGCACGTTCATAGAATTATCGGTTGCATGATTTGCGAGAAATTCGGTGACAGGGAGGTCAAGGCGATAATTTTCAAGCGTAGCCTTTTTTTGAAGAATCGCCATTCGAAGCTCTACGTCAGGAGAGCTTATATCATGTATGAGACCAGACTTAAAACGACTTCGCATACGCTCTTCCAGAGTCAAGAACTTGTCTGCGTGCCTGTCACTTACAAGGACAATTTGCCTCTTGTTTTGATAGAGGTCATTAAAAGTATGAAAGAATTCTTCTTGCGTGCCACTCTTATTTTCGATAATGTGAATATCATCTATAAGGAGTACATCTATACTTCGATATTGTTCTCTAAATGAAGTAACCGCCTTTGCCTTGATTGCATCCACATAATCGTTAAGGAAGTTCTCACACGTCACAAACGCTACCCTTAGGTTAGGGTGTTCGACACTTAGCGAATTCGCGATAGAGTGCAACAGATGCGTCTTTCCAAGACCGCTGTTGCCATATATAAACAATGGATTAATCTTCTTGCCTGGACTTTTGGCAACTGCCTCTGCCGCCGCCGCCACGAATTCGTTACTCTTACCTACGATAAAACTATCAAACGTTTTGGTAGGGTCAACCGGTATGAACCTTGCACTCTTTGCACGTTCTACCGATACTTTTTCCCCCTCGTCCTGCGCATTACGCTTTTCAAGCTCTACAGCGTCTATAATAACAACCTTTTCAACAATAGGCGCAAGGTCACGGATTTCGGTATCTATGTGAGGAAAATGCCTGTCACTCTGAGCCTGGTTCTTACCATTAGTCGTCTGAGCCACAAGGACAAACTCTCCATCCTTGAACAGCACAGGCTCAAGCGTCTTGATCCACAGGTCAAAGCTGATGGCGCTTACCTTGTCCATGATGTTTTTCTTGGCATCTCTCCATACGTTGTTTATATCCATAGCCATACTCTACCATAATGTGGATAACTTTTGCAAGTAGGGCATGCTATACTTTTAGCAAAGCTACAGGAACTGGAGGAACCCTCATATGAACAATAAAGACTTGGATAGAGCAAAACATATCTTCAAATTTTCCGAGAACGATCTTGCAGACAAAATACAGCAATTAAATCGAAGCCTTCAAGCCTATAAAAGGTCACACAAGGACATTTTCAAAGGGGTGGACTTAACCAAACCCATATCAGAGATTAACCTTGCCGAGCCGGCAAAAAAGTTACAAGCCGTTGCAAAAAGTGGGGCAGTGTGCGACGCAGAAGCCAAACAAATGCATGCAGATGCAGAGCTATGGAGTCTGTTACCCTATATGATTCGAGACCGCAACCACTACAGGGCGATGCAAGATAAACTTGCCGACCTACAAGATGGAATCTTCCAACCCGAACCAGAAACAGATATGTTTGATGCAGACAAAAACCCCTTTATCCAAATTCAAAGACTTGAGGGAAAGATGTAAGCATACACTCCTAGTCACTAAATCCAAGAAGATAGTCAGCAGTGACGCCAAAAAATTTACACAGTTTTTCTATCGTCTGTATATCAGGCTCGTTTATTCCGCGTTCATATTGTCCCACTGTCCTACGATTAACACCTATTACTTTGCCTACAGTTTCCTGAGACAAGCCCTTTTCCTCTCTCAATTCTTTCAACCGCAACTTAACCATATTACACTATGCCTTATTTCAAGGCGAAACTGCTTGACTGCCTCATTTTAAGGCACTATCATAAAGACATGAACGAATTAATCCAACTAAGAAGCGAACTTGACCAGCTAAAACATTCAGTGAACAGACTTCTTTATTTCAGACGTCGCCTACCACCAGGCGTGTTTGGAACAGACTTATACACCATGCTGGAAGAGATAAATTATCTAAAAGGCTACCTTGACTGCATGATTAGTTTTGAAGTTGAACTTCCCCCTGAAAGTGACGATTGAACGCTTCTGAAACTAACTCGCTAAACCTATAGGGGCGAACGCTGTTGCCCCACGTTTTTTCGGTCATCCACATCCGCCTATATCTCCTACACCTACAACAAAAAAAGAGCCGTTACCGACCCTTTCTTTTAAACATCAAGTTACGTCTAACTTAAGACAAAACTATCCCTGTGAATCGCTTTGGGCAAAGACTTGCGCCACCCACCAAGAACCCATCAACGCCTTCGATTGCACCAACTTCACTTGCGTTCTTTTCGTTGACACTTCCGCCATAGAGCAGAGGAGGGGCTTCTCCAACAAAAACATCTGCCACGAACTCCTTTATCATGGTGTGCATTTGTGTAATCATCTCGTCCGTTGCAACAGGTCCAGCACCGTCACCCTTGCTTATCGCCCATATAGGCTCGTAAGCTATTATAAGCTTTGCATCCTTATCAAGACCTGACAAACACACAAGAAGTTGCCTTTTTACTACTTCTTCGCTTTTGTTTTTCTGACGTTCATCAAGGTTTTCACCACAACACAAAATAGGAATCATTCCCGCACCAATAACCGCACGCACCTTTTCGGCAACAATCTCATCAGATTCACCCATAGCACGACGATCACTGTGACCAACAATAACATGACCGATGCCGGTTTCCTTCAACATTGCCGCGTTAATTTCACCGGTATACGTACCGCTCACCGCATTGTGAACGTTTTGCGCCCCTATTGACACACCATTTTTCTTGCCCCATTCAAGTGCCGTCGCGATTGAGGTGAAAGATGGACACACAATCACCTTGTTGTTGATTTTTTTCCCTTTCAGGAGAGCGGCGTACTCCTTAAAAAACTCGTTAGTTTCCGCTACGCCTTTGTTCATTTTCCAGTTTGCTGCTACAATTTTCATATGCCCATTCTATATCATACGCAGCAACCATGGCAAGCGATATTTAATTAGCACAGCCGAAAGCTGTGCTTAACCCTATGCCCTAAATGTACCTATCTTTTACCAACCGAAAAAAAGCCCTAAGGCGACACTTTTTCATCAAAATATGCCTGTAGGCTCTCCATGAATCTAGCAGCCTGTGACTTTGTGCCATGTCGCTTGACAAGACGAATAACGCCTAACAATAGACTCTGAACATCAGAGTCGCTCAACACATATGGCTTTTCCCCGTTCCCACATGAAAGGGCAGAAGAGTCCTCCCTCCCATCCTTATTTTCACAAGTAAACTTAGGCGAATATTTCCGTCTAAGTTCGTCTGTCATTGTTATAACCTCACAGTGGGCATTTTTCAACAGAACACCTCCAAAGAACGTGTCGCCACTGTGCGATTTCATTACACCATATAACAAGTACAACACAAAAACTTCGCTTTCATCGCACAAAACGAACTTCCTGTGTATTTTATTGACAAAACTAAATGCTTTTATGCCACATTGGAAAGGGGTATCCTGCTAATTTTTGATTTAGCCATTAGTTCCCAAAAACTTACGCACCAATTGCATCTTTCATTTTTTTGTTTGGTTTGAAAGCTGGAACAACCTTTGCTGGAATTTTAACTTTTGCGCCTGTCGCTGGGTTCACACCTTCACGCGCTGCACGTGTTTTAACAACAAACTTTCCAATAGGCAATACAACTTCGTCGCCTTTTTTAAGAACGTCTACAAGCATCTCACAGATACAGTCAAGTACCTCACCAATTTCTTTTTTGTGTTTTTCCAATTTTTCTGCAACACATACTACAAATTCATCTTTTTTCATACGGGGATTTCCTCCTTTTTGTTTAGAAACCCCAGCATTTACTGGGCTTTCTTGACAAATTCTATCATATTTATTGACAATATACCTAATGATTTATACTAATTTTCGAAATTTTCTTTGTTTTCGCAATTCGAACACATCCAACCCGAACACCAACCCAACATAAACGGCAAGCGCAGCGAAACCACCAAGGACTATCCACCATTTACCCGAAGGCAACAAGAAGAAAAGCCCAACAAGCACACCAACATAAACCCCGACAAGCACGACGGTTTTCCACATATCCCACGATATTTTCGGACGTATCTTAAGGAACTTCCACACAAAGAACGCATTAAGCGAAAACGCAACAGAAAAACAAATCAAGTTACTTATCGACACCGCATATATTCCAAGACCCGTTCTTATGAAAATCAGGCTAAAAGCCACCTTCAAAGAACCTCCAACGATAAGTGAAAAAAGAGGAAAATTCGATCGCCCAGAACCTTGCAACATCGCCGTAAAAATCTGGGTCATGCCCATAAGCATAATCATAGCTGACTCTATCTTCAAAAGACGCATAGCAATGTTCAGGTGTTCCTCGTTGCCCTGAAACGCACGTTCATAGAGCAGGGTAATTATTTCACGGCTAAACGCCACATAAAAAAGAACAAAGAATAGGGCAACAAAGAAAATCATTTTCACCGACAACATACCCTTGCATCTCGCTTCCTCCACCTTATTTTGTTGCAGAAGTCCCGCCGTCATCGGTACAACCGCCGTCCCAATCGCAATTCCCAAAATGGCGGGCATGTTTATAAGAGTGTGAACCGTTCCACTTGAAATACCATAGAGCTGTGTCGCAACTTCGTTACTCGCCCCTCCGTCTTGCAACAACCTAATAACAACCATACTATCAAAAACAAGCAGCAGCGGAAAAATCGACGCGAGTAGAGTAATCGGCAAAGATTTTTTCAATATAAGCCACATCAGACTCAACGAAACATAACCACCGCCCGTGGCACTTGCCCTCTGTTCACCATTAGGTTTCTCATAGCCAGAATAATCCTCGAACAGGAGAGGGTCCTTAACTTCATGTAGGGGCGAACATCGTTCGCCCGCAACGAAAATTTTTCCACTTAGAAAATTTTCATGCCGACTAGCTTTACTGGGCGGGCGAACGTTGTTCGCCCCTACACCCACGCAACTTATTTCTTTTGTGCTATTTCGCCCTTTGTCTTTTCCACTCTTCCTAACGTGCACAAGATAAATTGTCGCAATCACCGCAAGCCCCACAACCTCACTTACCGTCACACCGACAATCGCCCCAAAGACCGCCCAATCAACACCACGGGGAAGAAGCAAAAATGCAAGAGCTATCGCAACGCTAACCTTTACCGTCTGTTCAACTATCTGACTCACAGCCGTGGGAATCATGTTGCCCAGACCCTGGAAATACCCCTTAAAAGCACTTAACAAACAAACAAGTAAAACAGCAGGCGCAATCGCAAGGTATATTTTGGTAACGCCCTCGTTTCCTTGAAAAATGGCAATCTGCCTTGCAAATACAAGAAAAAGCGCCGACACAATAGCACCTATAATAAAAAGTAACACTAGAGCACTTAAAAGAATTCTTCTCGGCTCTCGATAGCACTTAAGCCCAGCATCTTTACTATTGGCACGCTCCTTAGACACCAACTTTGAAATGGCGATTGGTATCCCCGCACTTGAAATAATAAGCAGCAGGGCATACAACGGAAAAACCATTTGGTAAAGACCCATGCCATAGTTACCCACAACATTGGCAAAGGGGATACGAAACGCGACACCTATAAGACGGCACAAAATCCCCGCCCCCGCAAGGGTGAGCGCCCCCGTTAAAAATGTCTGCTTCTTTATCGCCCCCACAACACGCTTCACACCGATAGTTTGTGTAGAAAACTGTCGATTAAACTTATGTGTTCAAAATATTTAATGTAACTGTCGTACAACTACTTGGTGTAGAAGAATATTGAAATTACCGAACATTGTAGGGGCGAACAACGTTCGCCCGCAACGAAATTCTTTCTGCGTTGGAAATTTTCATGTCGATTGAAATTGCTGGGCGGGCGAACGTTGTTCGCCCCTACATGTTCGATGCATAAATTCTCAACATACATTTCCAACACAAAGCCTAAATATCTTTTACAAGCAGAGGGTTTGTGGGGGTCTGGGGGAATCCCAACCCCCCAGCGTCCTTTTAGGTTCGCATCTGGGACGCGTCCAAAAAGAACAATTACCCATTGCTTCGAACTTTGGTCTTCACCTTATGAATAGTATTATCAATCTTCTTCTTTCCAATCTCAAAAATCTTGGCAATTTCGTCATAGGTGTATCCCTGCATAAAACTATTAAAAATAGCACGTTCTATCTCTGTACACTCCTCTAACGCTTGCATCAAAATTTCCCTCTTCTCGACCCATTCATGCCCATCGCCTATTTCAACCACGGCTTCAATAGGGGAGGGTTGGTTAATCTCTCGTCTTACAATGTCGACTATACCATTATGGATACAGCGACTTGCATATGTTTCGAACTTCGCTCCGCCGTCCTCTTTAAATGTCCGTGCCGCCCTCATAAGAGCAAGCATGCCCTCTTGAATCAAATCATCCTCGGATAAATTAAGATGAGCAAGGCGATAATGAAACATCACACGCCTTACAACCGTCGTCACAAGCTTTTGATACTGTGATATTTCAATCACTTTGTACTCCTTTGCCTTTGGATTTCATACAAGATAATGGAAGTTGCGCTTCCCACGTTTAGGCTATTAACTTTTCCCATCATTGGAATAGTCACGACGCCATCAACCAAACTTCGGGTAAGAGTTCGCACCCCTTGCCCCTCTCCACCCATTACGATGGCAATCGGTCCAAGCAAATTTGTTTGCGAAAGATTTGACCCGCCAAGCTCACACGCGTAAATCCAAAAGCCCTGCTTTTTAAGAGCCTCTATCTCCGTATTGATGTTAGTTATTTTACAAATCTTCATATGCGACACAGCCCCTGCACTAACTCTTGATACGGTAGAATTCACACCCGCACTTCGGTTTTTAGGAAGCACTATTCCGTCCACACCAAGACACTCTGCCGTGCGAACAATGTTCCCAAGGTTATGCGGGTCTTCAACTCCGTCCAGTATAAGCAAGAGCGGTTGCTTGCCCGCCTCGTATGCCCCATCTACAATTGATTTTAGGTTCGAATACTTAAAATCCGAAACAAAGGCAATAAACCCTTGGTGATTCCTTGTCTTTGAAACCCTATCAAGCGCAACTTTTTCCACAAACTGGTACACAACGCCCGACCCCTTAATTCGGTCAACAAGGTCACCACGTTGGTCTTTTTGTACCATTATTTTCTCGATTGTTGTTGAACTAGACTTGATTAATTCGTCAACCGCATTTCTTCCTTCTACCAACATCTCTACCTCCAGTTTTTGTAATGAAATATGTCTGCTATTAAGTATAAGCTGCCTCCACAGCCCGCAGGGCGAGGACAAGCAACGATTGCTTAATAGCAGTGCCTGTTTTTCGTCACAAACATATTTCCTCCATTTCTTCTATTCGCACAGTTCTTTCACTCTGTCATGATTTTCCATAAGAAAATTATAACCTATGACCGCCTCAAGTGCCGTGGCTCTCCTATATTCGACCTGAGTACAATTCTTAGGCAAGGTATTAGGCGTCTTGTTAAGTGCCGCGTGCGCAATTTCTTCCTCTATCTCAGAGAAGCCACCCCTCATAGCCTCAAACTTCTGGCTCTGTGCCCTTGCACAAACTTTGGTCGATTCCATAGTATGAAGAAGCGAAACCTTAAGGTCCTTTTCCACAAGCTTGGCGCGCACAACTTGACTCATCACCGCATCTCCAACGAACGCAAGCAAAAGCGGATTCTTTTTTGAAATTTCCATAATTAACAGCAGTATACATGAACATGACCAGTTCGCAAAGCGAACAAGGTAATCTGGTCTTTATTTTCAAGACCAAAAGGGAGGAGTTTTTCATGGAAACAATTCGTCTAGTTTTTGAAAGTTCAACACCAATCACAATCAACAACCAACTTAGTGTGGATTCATTTCCCTTTGCTATGGATTGGTTTAACGGGGCAGAGCTTCCAACAATTTCTCACCCGCATAAAGTTATAAACATTACACCTACAACTAAAGTCATTCGTATTGATTCACACCCAGAGAAATTACCCGTCACACGTGCCGCATCGTTTTTCATGTTTCCAAAGCGTTACATCGTTGAACTCGGTTCCGACGATGCTACCACTTACTTCACCATATACTCAAAGTCGTCTGACAAACTTGCTATAAACCTTGGCACAAAAGTTACAGACTGCCAAATTAAACAAGAAAACAACAAAATAGTCCTCACATCAAAAAATCTAAACTTCATATTCAATCCAATAACCAACAGGGTAGAACAGCACCAAAAAACATGGACAGACGCACCCATCCCACTTCTATTTCTTAACCATCTCAAAAACAAAAATTTAGCCGACGCAAAGAAACTCCTTTCCTTTGACATCACGGACAAGGCACTTTCCGAATACTTCGGCGAATTTGATATTCTTCTAAATAACTACCTCAACATCCCCAACGTTTTTTCCATCATCCAAGGCGACAAAGTCAAAAACCTAACATTTACAATAGAAGACAACAAAATTTCGAATATAGAGTAGTAGACGGGCGATGGGGCATCGCCCCTACACGTTGCTGAACATCTTACTCCACCGAGATGGACTCACTTGAAACCCTCGCCTCACCCCACCATTCTTTCTCGTTACCTTCACCTAATACAATAACGAGGGGAGGGTGCGATAAGATGTTCATAAAAGTTTGCCTTAGCGCCTTGCACAAAAAGAAGTCGTACTAATTAAAAGAAATTTCAACAGGCGCGCAGCAAACGCTATGAACATCTTGTCGCACCCGCTTAAACATCAAGAGTCAAAGAGAAAGAATCCGAAAAACTCCACCCATTGAAATCAACAGTTATTTCAAACGAAAATATACCCCCATAGCGCAACGCATTCGGCGCACCATCGCG
>Ga0123355_10017261_pt1 | contig 11401 bp, 5 predicted proteins | sample TergutEmb28metaG_3_FD_89872 | JGI IMG/M metagenome (GOLD analysis project Ga0123355, IMG submission 89872) | Embiratermes neotenicus P1 segment gut microbial communities from Petit-Saut dam, French Guiana - Emb289 P1 | ecosystem: Host-associated > Arthropoda: Insects > Digestive system > Gut ...
AAGTTACTGTGACATTATCAAAAAAAGAATTTGACATTATAGAGTTGCTTTCCTTAAACACGGGACAGGTTTTTGACCGCGAGCGAATCTATGATGTAATATGGGGGTTAGAGAGTGATGGCAGCAGTGATACAATTATGGAGCATATAAGCAAGATAAGGGCAAAATTTGCCACTGGCTCTATACACAACTACATTGAAACGGTCTGGGGAGTTGGGTATAAATGGAATGGTTAAGATAAATGAGTCTAAAAAGTCTCTATCATCAAATTATTCCTAAAGCAGTAACAGAAAAGAGTAGTGCTTTTTCGTAGGCTGAGGCTGGAAGGCAGCCTTAGACTGCCTACTCGCCCAAGCACCCAGAAAGGTAGGGCACACGTTAGCACAATTTTTGCCATAGGCAAAAGTTCTACCCTTTTACTCCACCAATCCATATTTAACCTTAATCCTATCTAACTTCTCCAGCATAGGCTGTGCAATAATAGCTAAAAATGTAACCGTTGCAGCTGCATGGACCAAATCAAAAGGTATACCTTGTAAATACGCTGCTATGAACATCCGTGGTGTCGGATTCGACTGCCACATAATAACACTGGCGGGGTTCATAATGCCGCCGTAGATAATGAATGTGGAAAAACCACCAAATACAGCCAGAGATTCCGTGCTGCGACCAATCAATCCTTTACGAAATAAAATACCCGCAAGAAACCCAATAATGCCTAGGGCAAACATCTGCCACGGCGTCCATGGACCTTGACCAAAAAACATATTGCTTACAAAACCTGTCATGGCACCCACCAGAAAGCCTGCCTCACCACCAAAAGCCACTCCCGAAATAATAACGATGGCTATAACAGGCTTAAATTGTGGAAGCATGAAAAATGCTGAGCGCCCCGCAACTGCTATAGCGCATAATACAGCTATAACTATAACTTCTCTAGCTTGTGGTTTCCGACTTTCAAATACTAGTAAAAATGGGAGCATTGTTTGAAAGATTATCAGCATAGAGATAAAGTAAAAGCGCCGGTCGTCAAAAAGGTGTACACCCAGATATATAGTGATAGGAATAGTCAACAGTATTAATCCAGCCGCTGCAATAGTCCGCTTAGATAGCGGACGCTTTTGTGGTTTTGAGTAAGGCTTGTCCCGCTTCCATGATAAAGTAATGGCGATGCCATTGATTCCCAAAGCAAGCGCAATCATGATGGATATATAAAGGGCAGCTCCATATCTTGCCGCGCTGATAGCTTCATGCCCTCCGCTTACGAATGCCGCTAAGTTATGCAAATTACTCCATGTTACTGCTAAGGAAGCGATTAGCCATAACGTAAAGAAAGACAAAAGTGTCTTACGCCTTTTTGACAGCTTCGGTTTCTGGGGTGGTGGCGGTAAATCATCTTCCAACTCATATTTCGCATCAAAATCCGGCACCTCAGTGGCATCCCCTGCCCTTCCGCCCAGCGCAATTATAATATCATTCGTTATAATCGCCTTAGGCAGAATATGGCGCGCCATGCGATTTGCGCTTGTGGTATAGAAGCTATTGCCGCAAAAAAACTCTCCGGGAGTATTCTCCGCAACTATATTCCCATCAAAAAACAGCGCACAACGGTCAGCATATTCAGCACAAAACTCTACATCATGACTCACCATCACAATGGCAGTGCCTGCGCCTGTTAACTTGCGCAAAATCGCGGCAAATATCTGTTTATACTCTGCATCGAGTCCTTTGGTCGGCTCGTCCAAAAGCAAAATCTTAGGCTCCAGCAGCAGCACCTTTGCCAAAGCTACTCGCTGCTGCTCCCCGCCTGACAAGTCATATGGGTGACTATCCAAGAACCCTTCAAGCCGACATAGTTTTGCTATAACAGTCAATTTCCCGGTTTTTTCATCCTTTGACAATTTTCGCTCTGATAAAGCTTCAAGTAAGTCTTCACGTACCGTTTTTGCTGTGAATAAAACTTGCGGATTCTGAGGCAATGCATAAACTTTTGTGTCCGCGTAAATTTTACCGCGATAAGGCTTATATAATCCGGCTGCAAGCAATAATGTTGTGGTTTTTCCTGTACCATTACCGCCAAGAATCGCAGTAATTTCCCCATAGTGAACTTTAAATGATAGACCCTTAACTACATCTGGTAAATTCTTTTCATATCTGAACCATATATCATCCACTACAATCGCTGGCTCTGACAAGGACATATTTACAGATCCAGTATCGAGAGTTCTCACACCTACCTTTTGCTGTGAAAGCCACCGTGCCCCGTCACGAACGGTAATCGGTACGCTTTCAATACCATGCGTGCCCTCAGCGACGGCTGCCCATACACGCATAGCTGTAGGCATTGCCAAGAACATGCTATTTCCATATTCACACAATCGCAGCCCTACCTCGCATGGCGAACCATCTGCGATGACCTCCCCTTTATTCATAATAATAGCTCTTGTGGACAAAGGGAACGCTTCTTCAAGCCTATGTTCTGTTAAAATTACTGTTACACCAAGCTCTCGATTAATTTTAGCTATTGTCGCCAGAAACTCACCTGCGGCAATTGGGTCAAGCTGGCTTGTCGGCTCGTCCAATATAAGCACAGATGGCTGAAGCACCATAACCGATGCAAGAGCCAGCATCTGCTTCTGGCCTCCTGACAGCTCTGTCACAGCCTTATAAAACCATGACTGAATACCAAAAAAACTGGCCATTTCTGCTACGCGCAAGCGAATTTCCGCAGTTTCAAGTCCAAGACTCTCTAAACCGAAAGCAAGCTCATGCCAAACCTTGTCTGTAACTATTTGATTTTCAGGTGATTGGAACACAAAGCCCATTTTTGAAGCGGCATCTCGCTCAGACATTTCATTTAAGGCCGTGCCTTCAAAGTAAATTTCGCCGCTCTTTATCCCATGAGGGGCAATCATTGATTTTAGCTGTCTAAGCAGTGTTGTCTTGCCGCAGCCTGACGGACCGCATAGCGTAACAAATTCACCCTGCTTGATCGTTAAATTAATGTTATGCAGGGCTGCATCTTCTCTGCTCGGATATGTGAATGTTAAATTTTCGATTCTATACGTTTCCAAATTATATCCTCTCTTATGTTGACGGCTAGCGGGAATACACAGAGCGCAAAATATACAGCAAACAATGCACTTCTCCAAAACACAGAGAAGTCACCCCGGATATGTCTAATGGTTGGGAAATAGCGAAAGCGATACACTTCAAGTACCGCCCCTGCTACTATAATGGCAATACAAACTGAAATATACGCCATTGCTAAAGCGTCTCGCTTGTCAAAACGGAAGATGGAGAATGCCGTTCGCCCCGGAAGACCATATCCACGGCTTTTCATACTGTCTGCTGTTTCAATGGCATTTTCCAATGCCCATGTCACCATAATTGATAAAATTTTAATGCCATGCTTTGCCCTTTGGAGCAAATTGCCGTTTGCTGCGTCACGCCCTATACACTTTTGTGCATTTAACACTATTTTTATCTGCGCTCTGAATCGCGGCACAAAACGCAAGGACATAGCAAGTATAAGCGACAATGCAGGTATCGCCCTCCCCAATAGATAGACAAATTTATCGCTAGTCATTACCACATTAAAGCATGAAAACCAAGAAATCACAGCTATGAGCATAACAGAAGCCATAATTCCAAACGCAGTAGATTCTAATGTCACAGGATTACCATTCGGCAGATATGCAAGTATTGTTGCCCCTTGGTGATTGAACAAAGGGTTCAGCAATGCAGTTATCACCAACATTGGCAGCATGACCATAAGCCCCATTCGCACTGTCCTCTTTCCATTCAGATATATGGAATATGAGCATGCACAAACTAATGATATACTCAAGTTTACAGGATGCATAAAAAACATTGAAAATCCTATTACCGCTACAAAATACAGCATATTTATCGATGGATGAAAACCGGCAAATGCATCTTTACTCATATTGCTCGCCTCCAAGCCAAAGAACACCTAAGTCTCGTCCCAAATCAACCGTATAAACCCACTCTATTACATCGCCATCGCTCAAAAGATAGCGGGAAGCGCCAAAGTTAGGGAACCAACCATTCACACTGTACATCCAGCCGGAAAGCGGCCCTACGTCAAACTCATAAAGATTGTTAATTGCTTCCACATAGGCAGAATTAAAAATCGGTGTCCAGCGCGAAACCATGTGTATCCGATGTCGCCTCATCTCACGCTGCAACACATTAAATACGCTCTCGCCTTCATAAACAACAACCTCTGTTGGAGGAAGTATCCAGCCATCTTCAGGCACCAGCTCATGCTTATCCCTATGCAGAAGGTGCATGTTATAGAGGATTGTATGCGCTCTAACCGATAGTGTTACAGTAAAAGAGCCATCGCCAATGACCATATCTTCCGGCTCGATAGGAGCTCGCATCTCTGGGTGGTCTGCGGCGAAAACCTGAGCATTTGTCTGACTAATATCCGGCACAGCAACGCCCGCCGGCGTTTGCGCAAATCGCTCATGGTTAGCAACCGGAGGGACAATATCAAAAACTGAGTCTAGTGAAGTATATAGGCCACTATCCGTTTCAGCGTCAATAGGGATATAACTCTCAGCATGCAAGTGTGCTTCATTCAAGGGTGTAGGATGGTTTATCTCCCCTACTCCTCCTAAAAACCATGCACTTGTAAGCATACCCAAGATGATTATTGCAGCAATAAATTTACTTTTGTGCTTGTTCATTGAAGCCTTCCCCCTATAAGAGATTAGCCCTATTCAGCAGACTGTATAACATTGCGGCAACTTCTCCTCGGGTTATTGCAGCACCGGGCCTGATATAGAATTCGTAATCATCTAAAATACCTTCACGGTAGCAAAATGCAAGTGAGCTCCACGCCCAGTCTGCCGCCGTGCGATAGTCCCCAAACATAGCGAGTATATTAATAGTTTCTACGTTTCCAAGATCAGTCTGCATGCCTGTAAGCCGCGCTGCTCTAGTGACCATTACCGCTGCCTCTTGGCGTGTTATTGTGCCACCTGGGTTAAAGGTGCTTGCTGAAGTTCCATTAATGATTTCATAGAAGAACGCTGTTCTTATCGCTCTGGAGTACCATGCACTTGCTCGCACATCGCTAAACGTCGCAGTTTGTATGTCTGGCAGATTAAGGCCTCGCGTAATAATCGCAGCAAATTCCGCACGTGTCATTGTTTCATTTGGCGCAAATGCTGTGTTGCTCCTGCCGTTGATGATTCCGCGTTCTGCAAGACCTTCTATTGCGCCACGGTTCGCATCATTTTGTATATCCACAAATGTTCTGCCCGGTGATATGACCGGAACAGGCCTAACGTCCGCATTTCTGCCCGGCAGGCCAATCATACCCTCCAGCGGATTCAGTGGAGGCAGCTCCACACTGCCGCCGTCAAACATATCGCTCATATCATACAGAGAAGTCATATCATTCATAAAGCGCCAGTACGCAACAAGGGCGTATGCGGCCTGTTCTGTTGCCATGTGGTTAACCGGATCATTGGGAGTTGGCCGCCTGAACCCACCGCTTGTGGAATCAAACCATCTAAGCAGCCAAGCAACATAATATGCCGCTTCATCAGCAAAATCAGGGCCAAGCGCTGTAAGCAGAACTATCATCTGCGCTGTGCTTTCAGGATCAGGGAATGTCTGAGCACGCAGCCAGTTAAGCGCACGATCAACCGCTGCCCTAACTTCCGGGTCGCTATGATAGTAGCGCGCAAGCGACTGCGCCGCCATTACCGTAACATCCAGGTCAAACGTGCCTAGGTTCCATGTTCCATGAGGTGCTTGTGTTTGTAGCAAGTGCTCAATAAATTCGCGCCTGTCGCCCTCATATGGCGCAGTGTCCAATGCGATAAGCGCAAATGTATCCACATTGATTGTCATGTTGAGTGCATGACGTTCGTTAACAGGTATAAATGTTCTATATATTTCTGTAAGATCACGGCCATTGAAATCAGTCGCGTCTATACCAAGAGCGCTAAGGGCAATAGTAGTCCTGTGGAAATCCGTCCAGCGCCTCATTCCACCCGGGAATGTCCCTGCCGATAAAGGACGCTGAATATTATGCCCTTGAGCACTTATTCTATCTACTTCTGAAAGCATAGCCTCAAGATGCGAAAGCCAGCCTCTAATCCATGGATCATTAACATCCACACGCTCTGCACGAGCAAGTGAGAGCACTGCCCACTCTCCGCCAACAAAGCCCACAACGGGATGTGGCTGGACTGCAGTTCTTATCCAATCCAGTGAGCGGTTCATGGCAGTTTCCCACTGAGCGTAGGGAGTTTGAGCATGAACTGTTTCCACCGGCGCCATAATTCCAATAAACAGTATAAAAGCCAATAAAAATGTAAATAGTCTACGCATTTTTGTCTCCTCATTCTGTAAGTAAGCACTGAACAACCTCATTCTGATTGAATTACTTCAAAATTAATTAAAGTACATTGTCGCGTGTATCGCGCTCATACTTCGCTTTACTATTGCGCCACACGCTCCTTGTCTTTTAAAGAATTTGCGCGCAATTCAGTCATAAGCAGGTTATTCAACACTTACGTAATATCATTTCACAAGAACTAAAGCTATATAATAAACCCTATCTGGCCTAAATGAATACTCAAGTCCTGCTGTTTCACAAAGCTTAGTCACATCAATGCCATATGCGGAAAGCGAATTCATACGCAAAGCAGGCTTAATACAAGGATCCGGATATGCACAGCTATCGCAAAACACACATCCACCGCTGGTTAGAGGCAGACTATCCAAGTCGTCACAATGAACCTCCAAAAAGCGCTGCAATCGTAAATTATGCTCACGATTAAGAACAGCATAATCCACCGTGTTTGGGTCAATTTTCGAAACTGATTGTAAAAGTATGCCTTTATCAAACTTACTGACTTTTAACGCACAGTCCTCTAAAGAGCCACAGCCCGGAGGGCAAACCCAGTTATTACCATGCCTCGGGCAGTCTTCCGGGGTGCAGTACGCCCTTAGCCTGGCTTCACACTCTAATTGCAGACAATCCATCCAAACAGCATTAGTAAAGCCTTCAAGAAGCGCCTTATTCACAAAATCATTTGTATCTGTCATATTTATTCTCCCAAGATGAGCAAGGGGCAAAAACCCCTTGCTCTTTATAAAAATTTACTGCATTTCAACAAATCCTTGCATAATCGCCGCTGCTTCTACACGCGTAGCCGTGCCCGAAGGCACAAGGGTTGTTAAGGTTCGCCCCGTTATGAGTCCGCTGGCATTTGCCCATTGCATTGCGTCTAATGCCCATGCTGATATGTCCTCCATATCGGCAAAGTCCTCTAAGTTTGTGCTTCCGCTAACATCTCCGCCTTTCGCAATGGCGTAGTTTTTAAAAATAACGGCAAGCTGCTCACGAGTCACATTATCACTTGGCCCAAATAATCCATTGCCATAGCCTCTTACAATGTTATTTTCATATGCCCAAGCTATCGCATCTGCATACCAGCTATCTAATGAAACATCACCAAATGAAGCCGCCTCATCCGCGCCAGGCATCTCTGAAAGCCGCCAAAGCATTGTTACTATCATGGCGCGAGACAGAGTAGTATCCGGCGAGAAATTGCCCTCGCCTGTGCCACTCATGAGTCCGTTTGTGTAAACGAAACGAACACTTTCAAAGTACCAAGCTGTATTAGCTACATCCACAAACGGACTAATCCATTCGCTAACCATAAATACTGAAAAATGGTTAGTAATAAACATCATATTAGCACCGTCATACCAAACTTCTACAATCTCACGCACATTACCCTCATTATCTACATGGTAGATAGTTAAAACGTCAAAGCTCTCAGAGTCTATATCTGAATCATATGGTAATAAAACAATCACTTCACCATTAAAATCATTAGCCGGCCTATTGCCTACCATTACGCTAAGACGAATAGCAAAATTATCACCAATCGTTTCATGCTGGCTAACGCCTAGCTCGCTTGCATCATCAATAACTTCTATTTTAATGTTTACCAAAGTATCGTCCTGTTCGCCATAGGCTATGCCGGAAAGAGTGTCCGTATCAAATGTAAGAGTGACTAAGCTCGAACGAATAGTAAGACTCAGCTCTTCTTCTGCAATCGCTCGCATTCGTCCGGCCGTAAGCCTTACATCAACACGATTTACGCCTTCAGGAGTTCCAAGGTTGATTGTAATATCCCCTGCCCCGGCTGAGACAGCCGCCTCAATTAACTCTTGGATGAAGTACTGAGTTATATAAATTATAGCCACACCATCTTCCATAACTTCAGATACTATCACTGCTTCAACGCTGACTACTAACGCATCTATTGCTTCTTTAAGGTTGTTCATAGCTTCATCAACTTCGTCCTGAGTAGCACTTGGATTGTCTTGAACTTCTATAGCTAGCTCAAGCGCACGCGCAAGCACCGCCCATGACGTAACTGTATAGTTTGCCTCATCTCTTGCCTGGGCACGCTCAATCTCTCTGTTAAGATAATAGCGATTAACATCATAATCTATGCCACCCGTACCCACTCTTCTCAAAGTTTCTCTTGCTGCCGCCAAATTCGCCAGAGCTTCGTCAATCTGTTCTTGAGTAGCGTTTGCATCATCACGAACAGCTATTGCCGCTGCGAGTGCTGTTTGCAGCGCCGCCCATGTAGTCACAGTGTAGTTTGTCTCTATAAGCGCCTCTACTCCATCAATTTCTGCAATCAGTAAGCTCCTATCAATGCCGCCCTCCAGCCTTACTAGTGCATCTATAGCTCTCCTAAGGTTATCCGCAGCAGCGTCAAGATCCGATTGAGTTGCGAGAGTGTAATTAAATGCTACCCTAGCCTCTCTTAAAGCAGTTTGCATGGCAGTCCAGGAAACTACAGTAAAATCAATTTGAATCAAAGCATCCGCCCGCTGAATTTGGTATCTGAGTGCAGTACGGTTCGCACCGCCCATGGCAGCACCGGTGCCCCATGAGACAAGGTCATTTCCAAGCTCATAAGTATAGAGCCAATAAAGCCTATATCCATCATTAAGCTCAAATAATGATGCAGAACGCTCAGGGAATACTCCATTAACAGCAAACATCCATCCCGAAAGGGGGCCGCCGTCAAACTCACCAAAGTTATTTATAGCTTCTACATACATTCCGCCATGTACATGATGACCTGTAGAACGAATTTGTAAACCTGCCTCTGACCTTCGTAAGATACTGTAAGCAGTTTCACCCTCTTCGATGTATATATACATGCTTTGTATACTGCCGGATTGGAGGAACAGCCTTAGGTTGTTTCCTTCAGCATTTGGGTTAAGTACAGTTAAAAACACTCGCGGGCCGGATGGGTCAGGGCCTCCTGTGCCTCCGCCGCTTCTCACAAGCGCCCTAATCGAATTTCTAAGATTAAGGGCTGCATTATCAACTTGTGCTTGCGAAGCATTTGCATCAGCGAGCACATTCCTTGCAGTGAAAAGTGCTGTTTGCATGCTATACCAGCTTCCGGGCGTAAAGTTCACTTCTGTAAGAGCATCTGCTTCTGCTATAGCTGCATTTAAATCAGCTAAATTTGCACGAAGTATAAGTGAGTTTATTGCTGCAGTTAAGTTAATAACCGCTATATCAACTTCATTTTGTGTAGCATAAGCATTGTCTCGTACAGCTATCGCTTCCTTAAGCTTTTCTTGTAAGAATTCCCAAGCCAAAGGAATATAATTCCCTCCCATACATGACTCTGCCACTGCAATAGCCGCTATAAGTGCTGCTTTGTCAGCTCCACTTACCGCCACCAACGCATCTATTGCCGTTCTTAAGCTATCAGCTGCAATATCTATTTCAGATTGCGAAGCCAAGCTATCACTATATACTTGCCTTACTGATGCTAAAACTGTCTGCATGATTTCCCATGAAGCTATCGTATAATTAGCTTCTATGCGTGTTTCAGCAGCTGCAATAGCTACATCTAATGCAGTTCTATCAACCTCTGGAGGCCCTTCAATAGGGCTACCTATAGTTATAGGAACATCAGGAAGAATCGATGCCATACGCCTAAATGTAGGAGCAAAGCCCCTAAATTCGGTGCCATTATTGTCCAAGTCTCGGTGGAGACCAAATCCGCCACCAAACCCAAATATTGCTGTTGGCATAGTTCCGTCTGTTATATAAAAGTGCCCTTCTACATTTGGTGCCGTAAATGTCATTGTGTGCGCATTGACGAAGGTATATTGTGCACCCGCATAAACTTTAGAGCCATTAAACCCGTACCCAATTCGGTTGCCTGCAACTTCACCAAACATGGGAAGAGTTGGGTTATATACATTCCCCATTTTAGGAGCGGGAGTAAATAACCCTTCAAACCTAAGTGTGAATCTATCCCCGGGATTTATTCTCTCTCCGGGGTTTGTAAGATTCGCAAATATCGGTGTAAGCTCTGCAGCGCGTACAACCTGATAGTTAACCCCGCCGCTTGTATCCGTTACTCTTACAATGTTATTGCCTGAAGAAACCGGAACATCATAAGCCTCATCCCCTACAGAAACAGACTGCCATGCACCTAATGTGCCATTTATTACATGAGCAACTTCTATTGACAAAACCTCTGAGGTATTAACAGGGAAATAGCCATTACCCTGGGTATTTAGATAGTATACTGTATCAAACTCTGTGTCCCAACTTCCAAAGTTAGTAGAACCCGTGACTTCATCCACTGTGATTACTACTACACTCCTGCGAAATGGATGTGTTGCGGCATAGAGATTATCATTCGCTCCATTCACGTTGCGAATGGCATCGTAATAAACCTCAACTATTGCGGCTCCTTGCCCTATTGCAGTAATGTCAACCCAGTTACTTTGGTTTGGTACATTCTCTATCTCTATAATGTCCGCGCCTGATAAAATATTCATATGAAAATCAGGTTGAACAATCATATTTGTTGTATCGCCATTTATAATTTCCCAAGCAGCACGATAGCCGCGAAGCCTAAAGGTTTCTCCGGTAGTCATGGTCTGATGATTTCTTGTGTTGATATTAACCATGGTGCTCGCTTCCATGCGTTGAGCAAGAGTCGCAGGCGATACATCATTAACTTGTGTCTGTGGATCCTCATTTTCTGCAAAAGTAACGTTCAAGCTACCTGAGGTAGTAAATCCTGTTCTTGTGATTTTACCTTCCATCGATACACGGTAATGGGTTCCGCCAGCAGGGAAGGCAAATACTGTAGTACCATTATCCAACTCGTTGTAATACACCATTTCCATAGATGTTATTTGATGAAAGTTACCTTGCCTAAATACTTGTGCTACCGCTCCCGTAGGTGCTGTAATTCTAAAACCTACAGGCGGTCTAGGTAGTAACCCTTCCATTGCAGACTGTAAATCAGCTGCCACTTCGTCAACTTGCTCTTGTGTAGTA
>Ga0123355_10017262_pt1 | contig 11400 bp, 3 predicted proteins | sample TergutEmb28metaG_3_FD_89872 | JGI IMG/M metagenome (GOLD analysis project Ga0123355, IMG submission 89872) | Embiratermes neotenicus P1 segment gut microbial communities from Petit-Saut dam, French Guiana - Emb289 P1 | ecosystem: Host-associated > Arthropoda: Insects > Digestive system > Gut ...
GAGGGGAGTCTGGAACTATTTCAATATTCTGCTCAGAGGTGGTGTTTGATATTAGCGGCGTTCAGTTTTTGGAATTAAAGTAATTGGGTTTTAGCGATGTTCTAATCACAAATATGCAGTATTACCGTTAAAACAATTTACTGGTTTTTCTTTCTTTCTTTTTTTTCGGCGCTGCGGCCCAACGCAAGCCATGGCCTCCTCATTCTTGAAGGTTTCTAGATTACTCACAACGACGCATCACAGTCGGTAGAACTCCTCTGGGCGCGTGATCAGCGCGTCGCAGAGACGTCTACCTGACAACGCACAACACTCACAACAGACACGACATCCATGCCCCCCAGTGGTATTCAAACCCACAATCTCAGCAGGCAAGCGGCCATCGACCTACGCCTTAGATCTCGCGTCCACTGGGACCGGTGCAATTTACTGGTAAAATTCGAATTTTTCCATGCAGACTGAAGAACGTCGTTCGTAGTGAAGCAAATATTCTTTCGACATGTCTTATACTACTGGAACTACATTTCTTAGTGAAATATGTTTTTCATTTGTAATATTTCTTCCGTAGAATTATGGTGTATACACGCGGAATAATACAAATTTAAGACGGAAGAATTTAAAGTATGTATCACGTTTGTTTTCCAGCATTCGACTGAAATATGCAGCAATTACAAGCTCGTAGCAACAGGAAGCACAAGCTTTCAGAATGTGGTAGGAATTGCGTTTATTACAGACGTTTCCAATTTGCTATATTTTACAATAGGAAGACTCCGTCGTTGAATAGAGGCGGCGGAGGTGGGGGGAGGGATGTGTAAAGAAGGAAAACGGAACATCGAAAATCTGCTTTTTGCTGTCGAGCATCGTGAGGTAGAAGGAATGAACGAGTGACACAGAGCTGTCGGCTAGACTTCACTTTTGTTGTCCTGTTTCAGCAGTTAAGATGCACAGCGCTATATACGTTGAACTGTATGGGCCATAATGTAGATAATGTGAATTTTAGTATGTGCATTCACTTGTTTGTTATGGTGGCAACTGAATGTTAGTAACTGAGTCATCTGAAGAGAAAGGGTAACTTAAGCATACACGTATGCTGTTGCGGGGACAGGCGGGAAAGAGATATAGGCAAGAAATGACTAAACGAAACCAAGAACGTAAATGAAGGAAGTAAATAAATATATAATTATTTCCCTTCTGAATTTCAACGTAACTTTCTTCCGCCAGTAAACATTTTGATTAAGCAGTTTTAAAATGTGGTAATGACAGGCTACAGAGAAAGGAATAGAGGAGACGGCGTGGACGACACACAACATTATTTTGATCCTAAGACACGTTTTTTCTCTGTCCCTGCTATTATATTATCCCTGAAACATCTTAATGAATTTTGATTAAATGTACTCGTATGCTGGATTTTAGTACCCAAGTTTGCGGGTTCAAACCCGGCCGAAACCGTCGGATTTTTAGGGCGAAAAAATCCTCAGCACCCTTACTTTGGAGGAGAAGTAAAGCCGTCGGTCCCATGTCGTAGATTTGCGGCATGTAAAAGATCCCTGAATTTACGTGGAAGTCGGAATTCAGGCAAAATTACTACCGGACATCTTTCTCGCACACAGTTCCACCTTTCGCTGCTAGGATCTCTCGCGTCGTTGCGGACGACTAAAGGCGGGGAAAGCAATGGCAAGCTACCCCCAGGAACTTGCCCAGGATGCAGTGTGCCAGAGCCATACCGGTCACATGACTGGGCTCTGGCTCTTGCCAAGCCCGGCCTTCAAGGCTGAATACTAATGAATGAATACTCGTATTAAGTAAAATATGTGTATTTCTTAATCCTAGAAGACAAGACAACTTTCAAATTATCAGTTCAGCAAGTTAATCACATAACAAATATATATATATATATATATATATATATATATGGGCTTACATCAGAGAAGTACATTTGTGATATTTGAAGCAGTTGCCATTCAACATTGTACTACCCCAGAATCATTCTATTTAGAATAAGGTAATGAACCTTCAAGATCTATAAATGGCGAGGGAGTCTAAATAACGAATCTACTCGATGAAATTGGTTTAAATAATCAAGTAAAAACATCCTAATTACTTGGGCTACGAAATACCCAATGTCTGTTAGTAAACTGACCCAACGTAACTAACTTACCTACTTACTCCGTGGAACAGAGTCCTTCTTTGGAAGCTAACCGGTTCTCAGCTAGTCAAGAAATACCCCGCATTTTATGGAAACCGAAGATTCATTACCGCATTCACAAGTGCCCGCCATCTATCCCTATCCTGAGCCAAATCGATACAGTCCTTGCTCCCACGTCCCACTTCCTGAAGATCCATTTTTATAGTATCCTGCCATCTACATCTCGGTTTTCCGAGTGGTCCGTTTCCCTCTGGTTTCCCCGCCAAAACACTACAAAACTCTCCTCTCCTCCATTCGTGCTACATGATCCAACGTAACATTGCGGATATATCAGTGTCGCTTTAAGAGAGTAATCTAGGCGAGGAGTTCAATTAAAACTTTTTAGAGGTGTTAAATTTTGGTTGAAAGCTGCCCTTTAAATGCAGGCCTAATTAAAGATAAAGTAAACTGGGAAACACAGGAATAAGAAACGTTGGTGTACGCAGGTCTTATAATCATGCACGTATCATTACTTTACGCAATGATCTGAAATAAAGACTGTGAGAACTGAAGGATAACTTACGTGCATATCTGCTAATGGAACCACAACAGGTACCGGAAGGTATCTTAAAACACAAACCGCTAAGTCGCAGAAATGTAGTGCGTAATATAAGATGGGAAGATTCCTTCAGACTCAGAACGCTGAGGCGTACCTTTCATGTGATGGTGAATTCGAGAGAGTGTGTGCAGTTTAGACACAAAACCTGCTTTCTTTTAACCGATTCTTCTTCAAGGCTGTGCTGAATTCTTCTGTGGCCATTTCGTCAGACGAAAGAATTCATTTAATCTCCAACAAAGTTCCACTGTGGCTAAATTCACACTTTGAATGCCTTTTATGAAATGAAAGTATAATTTGTAGATATGACTCACTAATTGCAACTATTACATTGCTGCATAAACTTCCTCAGCACCTAACATAAATATAATTTAATTTTCTGTAATCTTAAATGTAAAAGATTTGTTCTGTAGAATTTCTGTGCATTAAAAGCTAATATCCAGGTATACGAGTTGAGTCCTTCCAGATCGAGGACTTTATTTGAGTCTGAGTCATATACCAGAGTTGATTCCTTCTAGATCGAGATCTTTATTTTGAGTGTCAGTCATATACCACCTGGTAATACCATATGTTAGGCTGTGTTATGCAGAAAATTCATACAAGGAAGATCCATTAGATCTTTGCATTATGACGTCCTGCACCTCTTTGATTTAAGATCCGGCGGTGAGCCTTAAGTGTCAATCAGACTGCATAGCCTGTCCTTATAAGTTTGTACTTGCTTTTAATTTTGAATGTAATTTCAGTGTATTTGTGGTTTATGAGGTAAAACACTAATGAGTGAACACTTGAGATCTGTTGTTTTTTCAATAGAGAGCTACTGAAATATTGTACATAATTACATAGTTCTTCAGGCAAGAACAGATATTGAGGCTGCTTGAAGAGATATGCCGGAGAGGAAATAAGATACTCGGGGTCGTTTAACGACAGGAGATTGGAGAATTTTATATAGAGATACAGTTTATTTGCAGTTTTTATCTGTTATTATGAGGACATGCCTGTCAATTTTAATGTAAAATTATGATGGGAAGAGATCACTTGTGGTATCTAGGCACACGTGTGCCGATAATAATAAAATGGATCTCAAAGTAGTGCAAAAAAAGTTTTAATTTCTTGGACCTAAGGATTCTCTAATGAAATCTGGGATTCCTTACAAGGCAGCATTTTCTTGGCCAGCTGATCAACCATTATATTCACAATAAGGCTCCTGGTCGATGGGATTAGATTAAAGAAACATGGAGGATTGGGAATAAAATGCGGCAGCCATATGTAACACATGGAAGTATTTGAGAGGTTTTTTTTTGTATTTGCTTGGGGCGGATTACGTGACATATCTAGAGAGCACGCAGTGTAATTATAAGCCTGTCTTACTCGAAATCGTGTTTTTCTTTTATTCGGTAAACGAAATATCCTCCTAGTCGTTTAGGGGCAAAACCGACTAGAGAGAGACCAATCAAGAAGAAAAAGAAGAAGAAGAAGAAGAAGAAGAAGAAGAAGTGGTGACTGAAAGGTGGTGCCTGTGAATATAAGCAGGCCTCTGTTCTTTTATTTTGACTGAATTCATTATCGAATGGTGACTGTTTAAAAACTTAATGGGTATATATAAAATTAGAATTTGAAATATACAAATTTTGCCATGTGAGTACATTGTATTAAGACATAATTTGGGGTATTCGTATGATGGCCGATCTCAGTGACCGCGCGGTCTAACACGTGGGTCTGCGCCGCTTTCTTGCTGTATTTGCGAGTTCGAATACCTTCGGTGACATGGATGTCTGCATCTGATGAGTGTAGTGTTTTGTCAGGTAGAGGTCTGTACGACGAGCTAATCACACTTTCAGAGGAGTTCTACCGAGTGTGGTCGTGTATGAATGAGATCTCGAAACCTCAGTGATGAGTAGGCTTAGGCCCACGATAGCTGTCGTGAATGGAAAAAAAAAAGAATTGCTTATGGTGAGAATATAAGGTGATTAGTACAGCATTATCACTCAAGCGGACACAAGATGATCGGAAGACCACTTAAAAGGAAGCGGAACAAACTAGTCGGGTATAAGCCTTGAAGTTCCTAAAGATGATAAACATTTAATTACGGCAACTCTCAAAGTTCATTCAGCCATGTCTAAGGCTTTATTAACCTTCTGGCAGATTATTGATTATTGAATTGCAGCGCTTGTTGCACTATATTCCAGTGCAACTGTACATGTGTGTGCGTGTGTGTGTGTCTGCGTGATGGATATGCTTGTCCAGAACAGGCGCTGTATTGTTGGAGGAGATTTCACAGGGGAGTAGACCATTTACTGCGTTCTGTAAGTGGCAGTCCACGATGCGCAAGTAGCAGAGCATAGAGACAGACAGACAGACGTGTCACAGCGACTTATACTAATTGGTCCATATATACAGACCAGACCTTTGGCTTGAGGCCAGACATGACTGTACCTGTAACGCTGTCTGATAGCATTTATGTACCTTGCACTCGTCCGCAGGCCTACTCTTATGCCGGATGCCTTGCGCATTACCAGAGAAGTAATCATCACTGACTCCACTGAACCAGTGTTCATTATTAGGCGCAGAACTGAGTAATTAGTTATTTTGCTTCAGTTTGTATTAAAAGAGTTGTGCATTTGTCATGGGAGAAGAAAATTGTTTGCAGTGTCCTTGGAGTGAAGCCTGAAGGGAAGGGACCACTTTGGAGATCTTGACGTAAATACGAGGATAATATTAAAATGGATGTCAAAGAAATTAAGTAGCACCATTTGGACTGGATTCGCTTGGCTCAAGATATTGATCAATAGCAGTTCGTTGTGAATACAACAGTGATCTTTCGGGGCACAAAAAGGCGGAGAGCTTCTTGACCGATCGACAGACGTTTAGTTTTAGAAACGAACTGTGCCCCGTCGACTTGGTTAACTCAATCTATATAGTGTAGTGGGGAAACGGAGTAGCTCAGTCAGTACAGTGATTAGACTACGAGTGGGACAATCGTGAAATCAGTAGTTCGACTTCCGAGTAGGTGAGAGATTTTTCTTTCCTTTGCATTGTTCAGACCCTCTCTAGGTCCATTCTAACTGCTATCTGTGGCTCTTTCTCCGGGATTTAAGTGGCCACAGGGTGAAAACCTCCTCCTACTTCAGCTACAGCCCAAATTAAAAAGAATGCGAGGAGCTGTACCGCTGCTCCCGCACACGTAAAACATGACGTCGCGACCAAACAGGTATACGAAATTAACCTTTCTCTGGGTTACCGGTATGTTTGACACGGGACGCCTTACCAGATCTGTGAGACTAGCCCGTCTCACAGCTTTGTCGGAGATGTTGCCGCCTTCTGGGCGTAACCTGTCAATCCTGAATATGCTCCAAGTTGGCTACAGCAGATGAAAATGAAGCGTCTGTTACAACGGGATTATAGGAACGAGGATTTTAGCGTAGGGGATCGCGCTAAATTTACATTTGGGAGGAAACAGGTTCGAATCTTCGTGATACGGTCGGGACACCACGTACTACTGTCCAGGCGCAGCTGGATTGGAGGAAAAAAAGGAATCAGTACACACATCTGGCGCAGAAGTTAATTCGTGAGTGGCTTCTTTGAATACAGAGAAGTGGATTAGATAATATTAAAGTAGACTTTATGAAAATGACTGAGGTTCTTGTCGATTTATTGGTATATTATCAGCAAGTCCTGCGAGAAAGTTTTTTAGTAATGCATTTAGTTGTTTGTCCACACGACGGTACATTAATTGGTTAAAATTTTAAAAGAAGTGCTAACAGTCTAACCGTCATACAAAAATCCTCCCACAAGCCTGGCTTTTATTAGATATGATCATAAATTGCCTAAATATTTTACATGTTTTTCAGTATTTTAGAGTTGGGTATGAAAATAAAGTGAAAGTAACATTAATAATGTTAAACACTAGGGCAGATGTTCTGATTTTAGCCTCATTGAGACAAATTACCAGCGTTCAATACAATAGAGGACGAGACTAAGTAAATTCTGACGGTACACCCGTTCTTCGTGTTCAATAAACGACATTTAAAGTACATAGCCTATGCAGCTTCCAGCATTTAGGAACTGCTACCCGAATATCTTGCATTGTGTTCGTAAATGGAATATGATACTAACTAATCCCTCGTTTTCTCTTACCCTATCTCATTTCCAAGTGCAAGAGACAGAGACGATGGGCGCTGGCGGCTTGCGCCTGGCGCCTGGCGTAATAACCTGTACTCAGTATCAACAAACCGTCTGAATGCGTTTGGATATTATTAAGACACCTGTTTACAGCGTGTTGCACTTTTGTGTATGCAGTTGTATGTCGTTTCCCTGAAGCTGGCAATCTCTACGAACGCCATGCATTGCTGCCTGGGGCGTACCCTGGTGTTGCATCAAATGCTAGAGGGAGACTGGAAAATATTAATGTGATAATGCTTTCTCTTCTCTTGCTGCATTTCTCGCTCCGCCGACCATTCCAGCTATCTGCCCCATACACTCGTGAATAACGAACAGCAAGAGAGCCAAGTAGATATGCTGAATATATGAGGAGTGCAAGACGAGTTTGTTATATTCTAAGAGGCTTTTAGAAGTTCCTAAGTTGTTACGTGGAATTTTATTTTTTTTATCGACCAAAATTCTTGGTGATTTTCCTTAAATTTCTTCACAGCAGTTGTTTTTATATAAAATGATGCCAAATTTGACGTAGGCTGTATACACATTCACACTCTGTATATTTTGGTTCCTGTGACATCGATTATATTTCTCATTGTCTGTAATTCTATTGGTATTGGTAACAAGTTATTACGTTTATCTCAGTAATTAACCAACTTGATTCACAAAATGTTTGTTTTACAGTAAGTTTATTTCATGCCTCTACATGTTTCGAGCACCATGTGCTCGAAACATGTAGAGGCATGAAATAAACTTATTGTCAAACAAACATTTTGGTGCATCAGGTTGGTTAATTACTGAGATAAATATACTGAGATGCACGGTCAACAAAACGTCAAAAGTTATTACGTGTTTAATTATGAGCTTCATTCGAATTTTGAGATGCATGAAGAGAATTGTGCTGCAGTTTTTAGAAACAGCGTTATTAGAAAGAAGATTGCTTTCTACTATGTTTTACACCCCTTCCCCGTAGTAAGTATATTAAATTTCGCTTAAGACATAGTCAAATATCGTATTTAATTATTTACCGGGACATGCATATGTTTACCGGACGGTAGAATGTCACTGTCGTTAACTTTTAGAAATCGTACTTGATTCCTTTGAGTAGCTCCATGGCAGAGTACGTTTTGAGAAATCCATAAAATTTTGAGGCCGTCAACGATTTCCCCGCCTTATCGCAGGGCCGTAAATCATTACCTTATTTACAAGGGATCTTAGTATTGTCCTTCACGATTACAAACAGAAATGCTTAATATGTATTTAGAAAATGTTTGGTATTAGCCTTATAGAACCTACTCTTTAAAGTAGTTTAGATTCATATATGGAATGAACGAGTACATTGGAAGGGCAGTGAAAAGGGATTTCTGAGAATAACTGAATAGGCCACTCTCTTGGGTCATAAGTTTCCAGTCAGACAGATTCATTACTTTGTTGGTAACGTTTTTTGTTTTATTTCGTTTTTGTGAGGAACGTGTAATGTAGGTGCAGGTTTACTTTCCTTAATAGTTTTTATACGTAACGTTGACGTATCGCGCCTTCGCCATGACTGTAATTAAAGACTGACAGAAATGTACGATAAACAACGCACAGCTACATTTCTGACCTGTCTGACTACCATACTTTACACTTCCAGCTACTATATTCTTCAGCTCTTATTATCAAACCGAAATCTTAAGGGAAACTCTGGCACTGCTACGTGCTGTTATTCTATATTCCACAAAAATATTTCCTAACTGAAGTTGAATATTCTATTATGATCTATTAATCTACACCAGTATGGAGAAGCATGGAGCTCTAAATTAGATGGTACCAATGTTGCCATCGTTTTACATGTGACCACTTTCGGAAAGTTATTTGTTATTAATTTTGGAAGTTACAGTAAATCTTTCGCTGTCCTCCACGTCCCTTTGAAGGTTCGTGAGAAGTAATCAAGTAGCTGCAAATTTTAGGTGGCAGAAACAGAAGCACAGACAGTATGACGATCTCGTAAGCATGCTGTTGTCCATTTAGGGCCACAAAATAATATGAACATTATATCGGGACTCACTTTCAGCTTCATTTTTGAAAATCACAAGAAGACTGACTACAACTGCGGAAATTTACTAAACAGAAGAGTTAGAAATTTCGGAATAACGCCTCAGTGTTTGAATATAATCATTTAAGAGTCTCGTACACGAGCCTGATTTACTAAACTCTGTGACGCCAAATGATTTCCGTGGCTCTGCACTTTCGGAATGTTGATCACTGTTGAACAGGAAGCATCCCTCTTACCAAGTAAGTGGATGATAAATTATGTACGATCTGCATTGCTCCCAAAGGAAAATCTGCTATTTTCTATGTGACCTGAATATTCTGTCTAGCAGAATGTACGTAGAAGGTATCGATATCACGATTAAGAAGGGCCGTAGAGATCCAGTTCAATCACGATCAGGAGGTTGGGCGTCGTTACATTTATCATGTGTGAAGGAAGCCGTTGAGTGTTGTTATCTGAGTTAAAATAAGCTATTAACAAAGGGCTACAAAGTGAGGGAAACTCGTCAGAACTGGAGTGTGGTTAGCCCCAAATATTAAAGTGTCCGGCCTTGTAATATGCAACGTGACAGGTGACGTTAGTAGATTTTACCTGTGTGTCCACTGTCAGATTTCAGTCGGTATCTGTTTTCCATTCCACTGAATATTTACTTCTAACTTCAGAATTACTATAGCCCTTTAGTTAGAGCGCCACGTACTTTAACGTTTATATCTTCTAAATTTTTTAATTCGTAGGCGGCAAATAATTCTCATGTAATTGGTTGATTATCTGACCACATTACTAGGTACCTAAATAATTCATAACTCCATCTGTTTGTCCGTTCTTCTGTCTTTTTCTGTCTATATCTGGCCATCTGTCTGCTGTCCATATTCTTTCTGTCTGTCTCTCTGTCTGCATGTCTGTCGATCCCAATAATTAATTAACTCGCTACTTAAATTTATAACAGCGTAAGTAACAAATTAATCTTACTCATCGCCCACAGCTTTACAGATTAGTGTCATAAAATCTGATTTTAAGGTTTGTATTCAGAATTGGTCTTTTCATATTTAAACGCTTTCTTAAATGGGGTACAGCATGTATGGACCATATGGGAATAACGACGAAATTCTGTAATTAAATAAAGGACGGCAAAGATAGATAGAAATAAGGGGTAAGATAAAAAGTGGGGAAGAGTAAACGAAAGAATAAAAAATCAAGAAAGTAATAACAGAAAATCGAAGACATAGAATAGACTCCTTAAAGGAAAGTATGAACGGCTAGGAAGAAGGCAGACGGTTAAAATACATGCGAGGTTGAAGGTAACTAAGGGAACAAGCAAGCAGACCTACATAGTGTAAACGCCCCTGAGTCTTGTAACATGAAAGACGTGTTTTATATTTCCTCGGGCTTTGATACAGTGAATTCATCTGAGTATATTTTAGTGACATTGATTCTTGGTCTGGTACTAGTATGTCTGAGGTGTGCGTCAGATGACAAGTGGAAACACAAAGCAATTTTCTGGCGACGCCAAAGGCAGCAGAGGAACGTCCTTTATCCTGCAACTTGAGACGTCTCAGCAGGGACGTCGTGACGCTGGTTATCTCGCCCTTCACGTGTAGCATGCCAGAAACAGACCGACAGGCAAAGGATACGGGAGGACAGCAGATCCGTCCAAGACATAGGCCTAACACTGATAGTCACCGGCGGCTTGTTCACCGAGTCGGTACACCTCGCGGCTAATTCTATGCTTCAGAGACGGCCGTTCAGCACACAGAAGGGAGTCAGTAGATTCATGTGGAAATAATTGAAATCGACAATAAAAATGTTGAAATGAAGTCTATAGACTTACAACACAATTGAAATTACGTTCACTCTGCATGTTTCGGCAGCAGGTAAATTTGCCGTCCACAGAATATATCTCATTAACAAGGAAGTCATTGAAAGTAAAGAAAACCATTATTTTAATGTGCATAAAACATATACCGCTTAAATTTATTGAGTAAAACTATGAAAAAGTGAAATTGTTTGTAATTTTACTATCGTTGCTTTACTTTGTTTCGAGAGAATGATATTTTCATGTTTATTATTACGCAGTATGTAATAATAATAACAATATTTATTAACTTCAATTGGGTTGTCACCCGGTGGCAGTGGTTATTTTACATGCATACAAAATATGAAATTGGTTGCTACTAAATTTATGTCGGGAGGGCTATATGAGAAGCATGTAGTGGCAACTTGGAATCTTGGGAACCCTCTCAGCATTTGCTTTTAGACACAGGGAAACCAAGAAAAACCTGTGTCGAGGTGGCCGGTTGCAGTACCTTCCGAATACTGACTTCTAAGCAGCAGTCCGGCAACTAAAGTAAAAAAAACAGCAATGCATACACAGTACAACAAATACACATAAGATGACAACAATACACACAAGACAACTACAACAATACACACGGCCAACCAACAACAATTACACACAAGACAACTTAAAACTAGCAACAA
>Ga0123355_10017263_pt1 | contig 11399 bp, 6 predicted proteins | sample TergutEmb28metaG_3_FD_89872 | JGI IMG/M metagenome (GOLD analysis project Ga0123355, IMG submission 89872) | Embiratermes neotenicus P1 segment gut microbial communities from Petit-Saut dam, French Guiana - Emb289 P1 | ecosystem: Host-associated > Arthropoda: Insects > Digestive system > Gut ...
CTCAAACAACTGAAGTGGGAGGCTATGGAACACCCAGCTTACAGTCCGGATTTAGTGTCATCTGATTTCCACCTTTTCGGACTGCTCAAAAATGCTTTACCGGGAAGACGATTTTCATGCAATGATGTGAAAGCAGTGGTGCATCAGTGGCTACGCACTCAACAAAAACATTTTTTGCTCATGGCATTAAAAAGTTGGTAGGATGCTGGGAAAAATGCATCGCATAGCAGGGTGACTATATAGAAAAGTGATGTAATTTGTTTCTGAAGTTCTTAACAAATAGAGTTAAAAAAAAAAAGAAGTGCGGAAACTTTTTGAAGAGCCCTTGTACATACCAGAGGTGCACAGTTTCTAAAAATGTAACGACCACCTCAAAATTCTTGGTGACAGAAAGCTGAAATGAAGCAATTTCCATCCTGAGGACCTGAAAATATTAGGTGCCATCATATAAAATTAAACTGCAATGACAGCCTGGTGGCCAGAATTTGTGCACCCCTGGTGTACACTATTTTCTACACACAGCCAGGTTTACAAACTGTGAATCCTCTTTTGGAATGAAATTTGAGTTACAGAAGAGCCAGACATTCTGCCTTCTAAGAATCTGCATATCATCTCTCACTTGTTTAACATTCCAAAAGCCAAGATATTATTTGGACCACACACAAATTTATCATATTCATGGAACAAAGACAGCATGAAAAAATAGTGGCTCCACTTCATATGTTCATCATACTCCACAACTCACAAGCATGGAATTGGAAGCAGTTACTAACACAACTAATTTTCAACCACACAAGAAATGTGTAACCAATTTTCTCCTTGATGTTGACAAAGAGTATTATACTCTCAATAAATAACTCTTACAGAATAAAATCAAGCCTCTCTTCCAACAATCACAGAATTCTTAAACATCATATCAAAAAATACGTATAAGTAAGAGGAAATATAAATGCACACATTCTTAAATTCAAAACTAAATTGGGGTGTGTGGTCTGCTTCATACACCAGAAACTTTACAGCAAACTAAAGAGCTCATGGTTCTTAAAATACAGGAGGCTGGATCAACCCCCCCGCTGCATTGGCACTGTGGAGAAGATACCCTTGCCTCAGCCGGAAATCCAACCTCAGGTCACAGCCATTGCAACTCCTGAATTCTAAATAAACTCAAAAGTAGTTTTAGTGTAAATATAAAGGAAAATTTCATACTGTTTCATCACTCACTGCGCACATAATATATACTCATGCAGTTAAAAACCAACAAAGTACACACAGAGTACATAAAATCCAATTTCGCTTTCTCCTATACATTTCATCATACAGGACCATCTTCAGGGAAATCCCCTAATAGTATATGAGGTCACTAACATTTACACTCAACTACACTCTCCAACTTGGCCAGTCTGCTACGAACAGCTTGGTACAAATATTCAATAGGTGCACATACTTCAGCAGTGGGAAATCATATATATAAGTGTGTCTGTATAAACTGTACTTATATGTATTACTGTCCATCAGTAATTATTACGACTCAAAAAATCTCAAATACAACCATATCAAGAAAAGGACACAAAATATTTGCCTTTACAACAGTGGTACACAAATCCTGGGCACCAAGTTACCCAGACGGCAATATTTTGTATGTTGGCGCCTAATGTTTGTGGGTCCTCATTTCAGGAACATGCTTCCATGTCACCCTCCTGGCACCTAGAATTTTGAGGTGATTCCCAGATAAATGGAAAATTTGTGCACCCCTGTTCTGCATGTATGCTGAAGGCCACAGCCATGATAGAAACATATTACATGTTATTGTTTTCCATGTATGTATGTACGTCCATGCATTTTAATTAGCGAGTGATGTCAAAATCTCAATACTGGAATCAGGGGATACTAGTGAAAGAATTCAAGTGTCATGCTGTGGAGCTATCTAAGAGCCTGTATAGTTACATGGTATAATAAGAGGTTATGTTACCTCAATTTATCTGTTAGTAAAGCCAGTGGGATTACATACAGTATGTGACTTTTCTTTCAACAACCTATATATTCAGACTGTTTACTCACTGTTATACTAATGATATGAAAAAAATTCCCCATTGCTGGGGCATGTATGACTACCGAATATCTGCATTCAGTTGTATGTAATAGGTCAGCTGACTCTAGGGTACAGTTAGGTGGGAACTATATTAGTCTCTTATACTATTATGCAATATCCCCGTTGATGGTCTTACAGGGCTGAGAAATGTAGAATAATACACTGGTTTTCATCTTTGACTGTTGGTTTTTTTATTTCATGAGTATATACGAGGTCTGTCCGTAAAGATTCCGAACAATCTAAATAAACTGATATCTCATTTACTTTAGAGCCATTGGGCTTTGTCCCCTTTGAAATACTCTCCTCCACTTTTTATGCATCACTCCCAGCATTTCTCCCAGTTTTAGAAGCATTCCTGGAATGACTTTTTTGCAATACTGTGTAGCTCTGCAGCAAATATTCTTTAATCTCATCAACAAACTCAAGTCATCATCCTTTCAGGAAGGAATTCAGCTTGGTGAAAAGAAAGAAGTCAGCTTGAGCAAGGTCTGGTGAGCACGGAGGAATGCACTGGGGCATTGACATGATGGAGCAACCATTTATTTTCCTTCCACAAATCAGGCCTTCTTCTCCTCACTGCCTCTCTCAGACTTTTCAACACCTGCAGATAATATTCCTTGTTCCCCATCTGGCCACAAGGTAGAAGTTTATGATGAATGACACCCTTACAATCAAAAAACATAGCATCACTTTCATATTGGACCAAACTTGCCGTGCTTTTTTGGATCTGGGTTACGTTTCTGAGGCCCATTGCAAAGACTGGGCTTTTGTTTCAACACTTCAGTCATAAACCCAAGTTTCATCACCAGTGATGATGTTCTTTCAAAAGTTTTCATCAGCATTTTCATAGTTGACAAGCTCTTTACTGACATCCACATGACTTTGTTTCTGATCTTCACTCAGCAGGTGCGGCACAAATTTGACTATGACGCATGGCCAAATTTTCAGTGAGAATCTCATGACACATGGATTTTGAAATTCCAGCTTCCTCTGCTACTTCACAAATGGTCAAATTACGTTTGGAATGAAACACTTTCCAAACTTTTTGGATGTTTCTTTCATTTTTTGATGTTGAATGTCCTGAATGTTCAGTGCCTTGAATTGAAGTTCGGCCATCTTTAAAATGTAGGTACCACTCAAGAATTTTGTGTTCTACTCATGGCTTTGTCCCCAAACGTTTGTTTTAACATTCTGAAAGTCTCCGAAAATGTTTTCCCTAATTTTGAAACAAAATTTCACACAAACATGCTGCTCAGTCTTAATCCCTGAAAAATTTGCCGAGCAAGCAAGATAAGCGTTCACTCTAATAGACACAGCACAATGACTAAGCAAACTAGAATGATCTGGTTTGTGGCACTCACCTAAGGAAACTCACTGCTACACAGCACAAACAGCAGGAATCCTCTCCACCTTCAAGTTGGCGTGCTAATTCAAAAGTTCGGAAACTTTACAGACTGACTTCATATTTCCCATTCTGATGTGCCATCTATACTAATATTGCAGGACATCAGAAAGAATAAAAAAATAACCATCAAGGAAGGGTTCATATTCATAACAAAATAAAATTTGTAACTATAATCAAACACATAAGGAATAGTAATGTTAAGATACAAAAATACCTGGAAAAAAAAAGCACAATAATAATGGAACCATACGTTAGAATAATTCTGTTAGGACGAGATCTCATTCCAATTTGACACAAACTTTTATATTTCATATATTTTTAATTTATTTACATTTTATACCTATTGGTTCAGCTCAATGACGACTTACTACAGTCGAAAAATGTTACTGTCAGGTGACGTAACTAATTATTACCACTAAAAATAAAAGTTGTGTTGACAGTACGATGTACTGTTAGTAATGTTTAATAAATTTGTTTCATGCATACATTAACTTCATGGCACGATGAATGGATGGTCTGGGATCACACCCTTTTCTTCCCTACCATGTCCACAACAATTACAAGGCCACCACACCTCCCTCATAACAAGTACATGCGACTCTGCCTATGGATAAAAGGGCGGTCTCACCTGGAACTTTACCACCATGCCTTCTACATGATTTAATGGTACAACAGTTAGGCACAGAAGCATTTTTGCCTGTAGAAAGTCCTTAAACCATACATTCAATTTGTCTTAGACACACAGACATAAAACCCCTGCTATGAAAATACACATTTCATTACCTAAACTGCGTAGTGCTCACACTGTTAGTCTTCTGAAGGGACAGTACAGGTGGCAGCACCATGCTATCACTGCTGTCACATAATGATGCAGAGTCCAGAGTTTCGTAGTCACACAGTAAATCATCTATCCTGTAGAATGTATCTGAAGAGCCAGTGCTCTTCTTTCTGCGAGCATACAATTCACTATGCTCCAGGGTTTTCAATGCCAGAGGCATGCTCATATTCCCCGCTTTTGTACTTCTCCCTGTCTGTTTTGTAATGTCTCCAAAATACATGTTAACAATGTCTCCACAGTAACTGTTACAACTAAGTTTTCACCACTCTCCAAAGCACACTTTTTTACAACAAATTAATATATGCACTCAATATGTTGATGTCATGTAACTTTATGTAAGTTACCACTCCTTACATGGAAACAGAATGGCAACACTTTTGAAGAGCACTTTGTTCTCCAGCAGATTTAAAAAAAAAAAAGTCCCACAACTTCTAAACAAAAAAGACCTCAGCATGTTCAGTTGGCAGTGCATACATAGACATACCATGTCATATCATTTACATAATACATAAAGGACACTGCTTATGTATGTATGTATGTAGGTAGGTAGGTAGGTAGGTAAGTAAGTAGGTAGGTAGGTAGGTAGGTAAGTAGGTAGGTAGGTAGGTAGGTAGGTAGGTAGGTAGGGGGCTCGTCCTACTTCTAACTTCATGGGAAATGAGGAAAGTACACTGTGATGGGCCCATTAAAAAGAGCTAGTTGCAATCCTTGGACACCAAATAAAAACTGGAATGAGCTCTGTGTGTGTGTGTGTGTGTGTGTACGTACATAAACACATGTATAATTTCAGAAGTCGCCTGTCAAAGATACATGAATTAAGTGACGCACAACTGAAGTTTAAACATTCTTCAACCTGGAATCACAAAACCTGGATTCCTGCCTAAAAATCATTAGCATAATGAAATAAAACCACATACTATGAAGAAACACTCTAAAATTTAGACACGTAATTGAACATTTAAAGGCAAAAAATTATGGCTATATCAAGATGACTCATGGAATGTCACTCTTTTTTTTACAAAAATGGGCAAAACTAGGTTTTTTTTAAATGAACCCTAAATCTTTGAATGATTTTCCTTTAGGCCAAAAGACCAAATAAGGTAAAGTAAAGTTATTCCTGTGCTTACTTAAGCACCATGTCATGAGGATGTGTGGGGGCGTGGAGGTACAGTTCCATGCATCTCAATCACAACACTATATGGAGCTGATTGGTGAGCTTTACGCTCCAAGTCCCTTTACCACACGTGAAAAAGCCATCAGTGTCATTGGGATTGAAGGCTGTGTAGTCCTTGCAATTGGTCTAGATCCTATGCAGATAAAAAAACCTCCTGTCCCTGTCCCTAGTTGCACATCATCATCAACGTATCAACTTAGCTATCACAATTCTGCACTTTAACATTCTTTGTGGTTTCATATCACTAACACGGGTGTATAATGCACCAACTTATGCCTCTTATTGAGACTGTTGAACAAAAACTTCAGGTGGAATATTATACAGGCAGGTCTTATTTTACGACATGGATACGTTCCTGAAAAATGCTGCGCAAACTGAACATAAAATTCCCATTTAAAACAGTGTATTTCTTGGGGGATTAGGGGATTGACAGCCTCATCCTATACAGTGTATGACTATACCACTAGTGGACAAACAGAACTGTAGAGTACATATCTACTTTGTGTGTATACAGGACATTTCATAATGTACTCTGGGATTACAAAAATTTATTATAAAAAACCATAGGACACATATTTACTAAACCTGTACAGATAGAAGGAACAACTCAAAAATTTTTTTCCCAGTAATTTGTTTTTATCATGGTTCATATTTCTGCCGCTAGGCAACGCGAGTGTATGTAGTGAGAAAACTGCAGCTCAGGGGCAGAAGTCATTTTGTGTGTTGGAATATCACACGAGTAAGTCTGTGGTTATTGTGCAACATGCATTTTGTGCAAAGTATGCAAAGGACCCACCTACAGACAAGATCATTCATGCGTGGTACAAACAATTTACTGAAACTGGGTGTCTGTGCAGCAGTGAAGAATATTGATGCACCCATGTTGACGTGTGCATGGCAAGAACTTGAATATTGTATCAATGTGTGCCGTGTCACCCACGGTGCACACATCGAACATCTCTAGTTGTCCAAAAAAAAAAATTTTCAGTTTTCCTGTGGCTGTGAACAATTCCATTAAGGTAGGCCCTTTGGTTTTCTTGTTGTAAATGATTGTAATCATGGATAACATTATGAAACGCCCTGTATATAAACACACTTCTATACAATATTTTTCTTTCTAATTCAATAGAAATGTAACAGACATCCACAGTTTTTGGTACCGTTGATTCGGATAGGACTGTGGTAGTCTTGGTACACAAACACTTTATTTCCTGACTTAGAACTTTCTGTAATTCTATCAGCATTACCACGTATTGTACGTACACTAACACGAGCGTGCCTAACATTACAGCAAATGCAAAAAATTCGTTCCCCTTTTCCAAGTCAATGTATTACGTCTAATTTCTCTTCAATACCAGCTGTCTTTTGCTTATTTTTCACTTGCTTTGCACTGGGTGATGCAAATGTATGTTTATCACTCATATTCATACCAAAAGTCACCGATGAAGAAGGCGGAATTACAAGAGCCGCATGCCAACGTTATCAATCTACAAATTCACACATGTGACAGATGGCGTCCAGTGACATCCCTCTCTCCTAGTCTCAAACACAAGGCAAAAGCGGCCACATTTCGTCCATGCCAATCGCATTAAATCTAAAATTATCGCGTATCATCTATGCCAAATCACGTTAAACTGAACATTTTTGCGTAAATTGGAAAGGTGGTGCAAATTTTCATGTCGCATTAAAGCGAAATCGCGTAAAAAGAGACCTGCCTGTATATCTATATAAGTGTGCTCTTTTAGCTCACACACGTAGTTTCAGAGCCAAACAAAACTTTGCCAGTATCATGCAATATAACTTATCACACACAGACACGAACAACCCAGCTGTCGCTAATACTACTCAAAACAAGAAGCAAACTCCAATGCAAAGTTCTGTAACAATAATCCACACTCCTGAACCCTGTTCACGATCAATCAGCAAAGTAACTGTCTCCATACACTACCAGAAAACAGCACTGTTCACACAGTAAGCAGCCAACCCCTCTTATCTCTTATCTCTTATCATAGTGTGCAAACAGAGTGCCAAGCCCATACTCAAATTTATTTGCTGATGTCAAGTCAGCTATTATACTGCAGAGATCAGGACCTCTGAGGCATGTTAGCACACTTGCACAACTAGAAGCACTTAAGCTGTTTGTTACATCTCATACTCTCACAATGTAGCGCCCACTGCACACACCGCCACACTGTAATCCCCGTGCCTAACATTATTCAGCTCAACTCATTCTTTCATGGTTACTTAAGAAAAGTATGCAATACTTTAACACTGCCACTTCAGTTACCCTCTCCCCCCCCCATACAGACCTCTTCAATTCAACAGAATGTAACAACACTTTTCAACTTACTCTGACACACTGATTTAGAAGAGGTTAACATGCAATGGTTACTAAACGTGAGATGGTGTGTACTGTCCCATTTTCACAGTTTATGTTCACTCACTAATTACTTGTAATGAATGACCACAGCCTGTTGAACCATTTAATTCAAGTTGGACAATGAGTTTAATATGGTCATATTTTTAAAATTTATGATTTTTTATTTTTGGTGCATCTGCAACTCAGTTGCAAAAATGCATATATCAGCTCTGTTGTGTGTCTCCTTATATCGAACAACTCCAGAACTGTTGACCAGATTGTCATGAAATCTGATACCGGGACATTATATTAGTTTGTCTAATTTGGTTCACTCAGCAACAATTCTGCCTTGTATTTGGGAAGTGTTCACCCAGTCTGCAACTTGGATGCAACATAAACTATCTTTCCCTATAGTGTTCATGAGTTTCCTCAGTCCCAACAGGCAAGTTCCTGAAGAGTATCTTAAACATATCACAAAAGCTTATGTCCTTGTCCTTCCTGATTCATTATTCACTCACCAACCTGTCATTTTTTGCTATATGGTCCAAACTAGTGGCACCTCTTTTCAATAAACCATACACATATAATCTACCATTCAGTTATTTTGCTCTCTATTTTAATTTCTACACAGAACATATAAATATGCATACCTCTCATTATACCGTTTGAAATTTTATTCCATAAGAAAACATCATATTCTCATATTAAGGTGGACAAAAATTTGAAGAATAAATTAGGGGAAAATTAAGAGAAAATATGAGAGTAAAAATATTTTAAATCAGCATAAAAGATTTAATTCACAGAGTCAGCTGTCTTTTATGTTATGAAGCCTTTGTTGACCTGTGTAATGATGTGAAATGCAAGCAAAAAAATACAACTCAAGCAGAAATCGAGCTTATGACCATTTACACACAAGCATAGCACATCAGCTCCTGAGCTCAACCATATCTGTGTTGTATTATAAACCTGCATATGCCTATCTCCATATGACATCAGCACCACAAGGTTTGAAGGAGCAGAATTCAATATATTTTAAAAATTCTGCTCGCAGAAAGCATGTATGAAAATAGAAGGTTATTGGGTACAGATGCCAACCAATAGAACCTGTGTGAAGCACCTTCATTTAAATATAAATTCATTTAATGAAACAGGCTTTAAAAACCCAACACATTCCAAGGCAGAAGGTTGACCCTGTACTCACCCAGGCATTTGTGAAGTCTTCAAGTTCAATTGCAGAACTCAAATCTCAGCAAAATGCTACAAAGAAAAAAACACAGAATTAACAACTTACATACCTTAAATCTAAAATCTGAATATCAACCTAACATATGACATTTAATCAAACACACGGGGAAAGTATACTGACAGACATTAAAAGGAGACTTGCTAACATAATTCTGTCATTATAACCAGTCACAATACAATGAAGAATATCTTCTCAACACATCCTCACCAAGGCTGATGGAGCAAAATGTCACAAATGGATGAATTCAAAACTGTATAACCATGTGCATATTGGTAATGTGTGTCAAATATACTTCGATTAACAGCTTTGGTTCAGGTTAATTACAGCCAGAATACTGGTTCTTGTGTGGAATAACAATGTAATTTCTTTTCATTCTATAGCAACAATGATAAGCAAATCAGGCAATACTGATGATAGTATTATAGTTTTCACTTGTGTTATTTTGCTGAGTATGTCTCTTCATGTTTCTTTTTGAAAGGAAAGTAAAATACCCATTTACTAACTTCTGATGGATCCATACCTTCTCTGCACTTTCACAGTAATGTCTATACAGTGAGATTAGTAACCTGAGAGAAGACTATGACATACCTCAGTTAAGACAGCACTTGGCTGGTATATTAGTAATTATCAGCTCTATTTCTAATACATAGTTTCAGTAACTCAAGTTGGTACATTTAGAGTATATTTTAAATTATATTACAAGTATCTTTAGCATTTAATAATTGTTTTTGAGTCCCATTTCAATAAAACAAGTCTGCTTTTGTCTGAATGTACTACACAAAAATTATGAACCTCTGTGTACTAAAAGTTGACTATGGTAGATACGCAGTGTGATGTTATGGAAATCAAATGTCTGGCAAAGTTGTCGCCAAGAATATGCAAAGTAATGGGCAGCCATTTAAATCCCAGGTCTTTTGCAAAGTACACAGGGGACTTAACTCAAGCTCCTAAGCGTGTTAAGCAATCCACCATGAAGATGCACTGAAGAATGGAGGAGGTAAAGTTTCACACAATGTTAACCTTGGCACACATGCAAAGGTGAGGTCAGCTTCAAACCTCAGTCACTTAAAAATCTGACAGAAGTGCTCTGCACACTGCCATGCCCATTGGACAGGAGGCTGAGACAGCCCTATGGCCAGTCTTGACACGTTGACCAACAGCAAAATTCTTGCCCCTGCTAGCACATGAAATCAGGTGGCCCATCCCACCAAACCAATAACTATCTATCTGGCTCACTCACTAACTCGAAGTGTTCTACTTCCCATTAAGTGCCAGACTGTGAATATACCCACTGTGTCATAGTACATGGTACATTTAAATCATTATGTCAAGTTCCTGTATTGTGATAACAACAGGGATACAGCTTCCAGTGCGGTGTGGGAAGTGTTTCAACAAAACATTCTTATCCACATACCCTGGAAAATGTTTTACAGTTCAGGTAAAAACTTTACAGCAAAACTGCATAACTCTAACATACTTCTAAAAATACTGAACCTTCAGTTGTTTCTGACATTAAAATATTCTTGAAAAAGGAAACCTCCATCATGCTATCGTGAACACCACACAATTTATGCTGGCAATTCATGCTGGTTTGTGAATTTGCTGATTAATTTTAGGACAATAGTAGAAGAACAGGATGTTTTAGGAAATAAATATTTGGAATAAAATTACTTTAACAAAGCCTAAATTGCTTTTATATGGTGTGCTGTGAGAATATAAGGTCCAGCATTGTGCTTCTACATTGATATTTGTAGGAATGCAGGAAGTATTCATGGCACCAAATGTTGAAATGCATTTTGTTGCTGGTTCATTACATGTATGTTCTGGAAGCCCTAACTAACTTCATGGAGCAGAGTCCTTCCTGAGAAGCTAACAGGTCCTCAGCTAGTCAAGAAATTCCCTTCAGTTAATGGAACCCAAAGGTTCATTACCACATTCACAAGTGCCAGACACCTGTCCCCATCCTGAGCCAGAGTAATTGAGTCCATGCCCCCCCTCTCCCCACCATTTCACTCCTTGAAGATCCATTTTAATATTATCCTCCCATCTATGCCTAGGCCTTCTAAGTGGTCTCCTTCCCTCAGGTCTTCCCCACTAAAACCATGAACGCAACTCTCCTGTCCCCCACATGTGCCACGTGCCCTGCCCATCTCATTCTCCTTGATCAACCGAATAATATTTGGTGAGGAGTACACATCATTAAGCTCCTCATTATGTAATTTTCTCTACCTCCCTGTTACCTCAACCCTCTTAAGCCCAAATATCCCCACAGCACCCACAGAACACTC
>Ga0123355_10017264_pt1 | contig 11399 bp, 9 predicted proteins | sample TergutEmb28metaG_3_FD_89872 | JGI IMG/M metagenome (GOLD analysis project Ga0123355, IMG submission 89872) | Embiratermes neotenicus P1 segment gut microbial communities from Petit-Saut dam, French Guiana - Emb289 P1 | ecosystem: Host-associated > Arthropoda: Insects > Digestive system > Gut ...
CTTCAAACTCTTCGTCGCCTACTCTATGCTTCGTGCGGTCGAAAACGGCCGCGCCAATTGGTCTGACCGCATCGTCGTATCGCCAACTCCCCGCACACTCGAACAATGTTTCGAAATCATGATCATCGACTCCGACAACCAATGTCCCGACACTTGGCTCATCCGCCACGGTTTCAACAATGTACACGCCGAAATCCAGAGCCTAGGTAATATGGATGACACACTCGTCGCCAATGGTAATATGCGCACCACCGCCCGCAATCTCGCTCACTTCCTCACCCTCCTATACGAAGGCGAACTCCTGAGCGAAGACTCCACCGATCGACTTATCGAGCTCATGAAGCGTCAGCGTTTCCGCGACGCCATTCCCGCTGGTACCGACTCGCCCGTTGCGAATAAACCTGGTTGGCTCGGCGGACTCCTCAACGATGCAGCTATCGTTTACAACGCAAATCGCCCATACGTTCTAGTCATCCTTACTCAAGGTTCATCTTGGGCGAACATGGCACAGCTCACTCGCGGCATCGATGCCTTCGCTAGCGACTTCTAGCTCCACCAGAAATCCCCAATCAAAAAACCGACCCTTGCGAGTCGGTTTCTATCTTTAGTCTTCGGACTTTGCGGCCTTAGCCTTTTTTTCAGACTCTTTGGCAGTTTTCTTTGCCTTGTTGGCAAGCTGCTCGCGGAGCTTCTCAGCCTTCTTGGCACGAGTCTTGAAGCGATCCACACGGCCTTCTGTGTCGATAATCTTCTCCTCACCTGTGAAGAATGGGTGCGACGCAGAACTGATCTGCATTTTAACTAGTGGATATTCATTGCCGTCAGTCCATTTAATCGTTTCCGTAGAGACAGCAGTTGAGCGTGTCAGGAAGCTAAACCCGGCAGCCTCATCGGTAAAAACGACAAAGCGATAGTCTTGAGGGTGGATATTCTTTTTCATACTTCCGATATTATATCAGGGATCACCCCCGCACGCAAGTATCTAAAAAACTTGACCATAAAAAATCCCCCAGCCGTAGCAGCTGGGGATATTTTCTCTTGGTCTGTGCCAAAAGGATAGAATCATTGGAAGTATTTTAGGTCTCGTCGCCCTTCTCGTCAGCAATACGCTGTATTTCAGCCCTTGCTTTCTCGCCAGCGTGAAATATCCCAGCCATTGTCTGCTCAAACTCCATCTGAATGTCCTCTAGGGCCGCCAAGAGTTCAGTAAACTCGTCAGCGACAACCTTATACCAATACTGCTGTTCGACCGACTCTGCTGAGTCGCTCATAGTTGGCGATGACAGTAGATAATACAGTTCGGTTCTCCACCCAATGTATTCAATAACTTCAGTAGGAGTCAACTGATTTGCAATGGCATGGTCGATTTGGGCGCAGCGAATAGCGTCTTCATCATCAAGCTCGCCAACCCATTCGGGCTTCTGTTTGTCAAAATAAATACTCATATGTAGAGCAGCGAGCTCCTTGTAGCGCGCAGGTGCGGAACTATCCACCAAGATAGTGTCGGGGCCTTCAACATATACTAACAAATACTTACCGGCCTTATGGCCGCCGGCATTCTGTCTGAGATTTGCCTCTGCAAACTCTACAGTTACATTGGGAAATGGGGTTGCTCTTATCATTTTTTGTACCTCCTACAAAATGTTTTTTTGAAGTTCGTAGTTCATGCGACGACACAGCCTTACTTCCAATAGATTATTCATGTGCGTCATCTCTACTAATTAGACGAATACTCCCCTCATTGTACATTATAGCACAGAGTATCGCAAAAGTCAATAATATGGTTGACCCCACATCAGATAGTATGATATAATACCCAAGTAACAATTTTAACGAAACAGTTTTGGGCTGATTTCCTCGCAAATGCGACGTAGCCCCAGACAGTGAGAAAGGAAATCATATATGGCAATTGATGTCGATATGAAAGCATTGCTCGATGCCGGCGCGCACTTCGGGCACAAAACCAGTCGTTGGCACCCAAAGATGGCGCCATTCATCCACAGTAAGCGTGGCGACGCCCACATCATCAACCTCGAAAAAACTGTTGAGCAGCTCGAAGAAGCTCTACCAGTCATCGAAAAAACCGTAGCCAAGGGCAAAAAGGTCCTATTCGTCGGCACCAAAAAAGCCGTCAAGGATATGGTTAAAGAAGTTGCCGAGTCAGTCAACATGCCATACGTCACTACTCGTTGGATGGGTGGCATGCTAACCAACGTCAACACCATTAGTGCTCAGATCCGCAAACTTAAGGATCTCGAGAAGAAGATGGACAATGGTGAGTTCGCCAAGAAGTTCAATAAGCTAGAGCTGCAGCGCGTCCAGGAGGAGATCGATTCCCTAAACAGTTTCTATGGCGGCATCCGCGACATGTCTGAGCAGCCAGCTCTAGTCATCGTCACTGACGCTATCGCTGACAAGAATGCTATCAACGAAGCTAAAGTTCTCGGCATCCCAGTGGTTGCTATTGTTGACACCAACGTCAACCCAACTGAGATCGACTACCCAGTCCCAGCCAACGACGACGCCCTAGCAGGTGTCCGTCTCATCGTTGACTACTTTGCCCAAGCCGTCAAGGCTGGCGCAGCCAAACAAACTGTCAAATCTGATAAATAATCAAGAAAGGGTGATAACTATGGCAGAAAAAATTACCGTAGAACTAATCAAGAAACTCAAGGAGCTTTCCGGCGTAGGTTTGACTGATGCCAAGAACGCTCTCGTCGAAGCAAAAGGCGATTTCGACAAAGCTCTCGAAGCTATGCGACAAAAAGGCCTTACCAAGGCTGAGAAGCGTGGTGATCGCGAGACTCGCGAAGGCGTTATCGACGCTTATGTACACGACGGACGCATCGGCGCTCTCGTCGAGGTCAACTGTGAGACTAGCTTCGTTGCCAAAACCGACGAGTTCAAGGCTCTCGCTCACAACATTGCACTTCAAATCGCATCCATGAACCCTCTCTATGTTTCTGAGGAAGAAATCCCAGAGGTAGATATGAAGGCCAAGATGAAAGAGCTCGAGAAGAACTTCAAGGGCCCAGAAGACAAAAAGGAAATGATCCTTAAGGGTCAGGTCACCAAGGCTTTTGCCGACAAAGTTCTCATGAATCAGCCTTACATCCTCGATGACAGCAAAACCGTCGCAGAGTTTATCAAGGATAACATTGCTAAGACCGGCGAGAACATCACGATCCGCCAATTCAAGCGCATCGAGCTCGGCGTCACGGAATAATCCAAGACGACACAAAACTCCACCCGCAAGGGTGGTTTTTTGTCGGTCCAGCACGTATACTTTGGTCATATGACTCGCCGAGCCAAAATCATAACAATAATCACGGCAGCTGTCCTGCTGATCGCGTTCCTCATCTGGAGTCCATGGTCTCGCAACGACTATTCCGATTATTACTTTCCAGAATTCGCACGCCTTGCCAACGGATCATTTTACTGCACTCTCCTCGCCCCTACTCAAGACGCTGTTCGCCTCGTCATTCACGACGACCAAATCGTCATCATCCGCAATGACGCCACGACTGACCGACTTCTCATCAACGGCATCCGATACGAACCCAATCACCTAGACGATATCGGCATTCCTTTTCGCGACCTCTTCCCCCGACTCCCCGGTCCCGTGACGACCGCAACCGCCCTAGTCTCCCACGAAGACATAGAGGGCGAACTCTACTTTCTCCACTTCCACCCCCGTAACTTCATGCCAGGTCCGCGCGCCCTCGCCCTCGTCTTCCCAACTGAAGAGTTCGGTATATTCACCTACGCCTGTCAGACAGGATCCTTCCCAGATTCAAACGTCATCACTCACATCGTCGCAGAGCTCCAAGACAGCGAGTAGACCCCTCCGCCACAAGTGCTATAATTATTCTATGTTAGACATTAATTATATCCGCGCGAATCAACCCAAAGTAGAAGCCGCAGCCACCAACAAAGGCTTCGATCCAGCGCTCGTCTCATCAGTCCTCACTCTAGACGAGAGCCGCCGCGCACTTCTATCGCAGATTGATGTCTTGCGCACTGAGCGCAACCAAAACGCCGCCGCCATGAAGTCAGGCAAGCCAGAGCAGACTCTAATCGACCACGGCAAGCAGCTCAAAGTTGAACTATCCAAACTCGAGACAGAACTCGCTTCCGTCGACGAAGAATATTTCAAAACCCTCAAGCAGATCCCTAATGTTCCATCTGATGATGTACCTGTCGGTCTATCTGAGGACGAAAATGTTGTAGTCGAAACCATCGGAGAACCAACCAAATTCGACTTCAAGCCCAAGAATCACTACGAGCTTGCTATGGCTCGTGGTTGGCTCGACAAAGAGCGTGCCGCCAAGGTTGCTGGTGCACGTTTCGCATATCTCCTCGGCGACCTAGTCAAGCTCCAGATGGCTATCGTCAATTGGGTTATGGACGCATTATCCAACGAAGAAATCATCAAAAAGATCGCAGCAGATAACAAGCTCGACATCGATACTCGACCATTCATCCCAGTTCTCCCGCCATTTATGATTAAGACTGAGCCATATGACGCGATGGATCGTCTCGAGCCACGTGAAGACCGCTACAAGATCGAAGGGTCCGAACTCTGGCTCCAAGGCTCCGCCGAGCACGTTCTCGGATCCATGCATGCTGACGAGATTTTTGACCAAAAAGACCTCCCACTCCGCTACCTCGGATATGCTACATCCTTCCGCCAAGAAGCCGGCACTTACGGCAAAGATATGGAGGGTATAATCCGTATGCACCAATTCGACAAGCTTGAGATGGAGAGTTTCACCACAGCTCAAGACGGCTACAATGAACATCTTTTGTTTGTCGCCATACAACGTTACCTGCTTGATGCACTCAAGCTTCCATACCAGGTTGTGCAGAAATGCACGTATGACATTGGTAAGCCAAACGCTCGTGGTATCGACATGGATGTTTATCTCCCAGGCCAAGGTAAATATCGCGAGACTCATACCGCTGACTATATGACCGACTACCAGGCCCGTCGCCTAAAGACCCGCGTCCGCAACGATACTGGCGAAACCGAACTCATCCACACCAACGATGCCACTGCTTTCGCCCTCGGCCGCATCTTGATCGCGATTCTCGAAAACTATCAAACCGCCGATAGTAAGGTTATCATCCCAGAAGTTTTGCGTCCATACCTAGGCAATAAAGAACAAATCTAAGGAGGAGTACGACCATGATCGAAAAACTCGAGATAAGAGGTATCAACAAGTTCACCGTCGACGAGTGGACTCGCAAATACGCCGAAAAGCGCTTCAAGCGTCTCGACAAATACGTTCCCAAGAGTGATAAAAAGGAGATCACCGCCAAACTCACTGTTGCGCAGGTCTCTCGACCTTATGGTAACAAGTATGAGATGGTTGCAACTATCACAGTCGCCGGCGGCAAAGATTACATCGCCAAAGACCAAGTCACCAACATGATCGCCGGTATTGATATCCTCGAGGCAAAACTTGTCGGCCAGATGCGCAAGACCAAAACCCGCATTACCCGCGATCAAAAGGGCACAACCCACAAGATCAGTAGGATTTTCCGCCGCAAGTAGTTTTGCTACCACTCCAACTGTGGTAGAATGATACAAAGTATATTTAGTGTGGCTAGCGTGGAGGCCGAGGATAATTATTTATGAGCAACAAATCTGAGAAGACTATCAAAAAACCTGTCAAGAAATCTACAAAACCAGCGCCAAAGGCGATCAAAATTCCCAAAACACCAAAAAAACCAGCAAAGCCAACCGACAAGCTTGCGGATCGCACTGCCAAGACCAAAGTTCTCCAAGCTGTTTTTGGTGACGCTCAAAAACGCACCCTGAAGCGTCTCCAAAAACGCGTATCAGAGATTACTGCGCTCACCGACAAATACGCCAAGATGGACGACAAAACCCTCCAAGATCAGACTGACATACTGCGCGACAAGCTTTTCAAACTCATCGGCACCAAGCGTGAGGATTACGACCTCAAAACCGCAGACCGCAAAAAAGAAGATGAAGCTCTCGCCAAGATTCTCCCAGAAGCCTTCGCCCTCGTCCGCGAGGCTGGCGATCGCACCATGAATATGCGCCATTTTGACGTTCAGCTCATCGGCGGCATGGCTCTACACGAAGGCAACGTTGCTGAGATGAAGACTGGCGAAGGTAAGACTCTCGTCGCCACCCTCCCAGCCTATCTCAACGCCCTCACGGGTCGCGGCGTCCACGTCGTTACTGTCAACGACTACCTCGCACAGCGTGACGCTAGCTGGATGGGTGAACTTTATCATTTCCTCGGCCTCTCTACGGGTGTTATCATCAACGACGCATCCTTTGTCTACGATCCAGAGTTTGACAACGAAAACCACACCGACCCAGCTATGCGCAAGCTCCGCCCAGCAACTCGCCGCGAAGCCTACGCTGTTGATATCACGTATGGTACAAACAACGAATTCGGCTTCGACTATCTCCGCGATAATATGGCCAACGACACTAAACTTCTCCGCCAACGCGAACTCAACTTTGCTATCGTTGATGAGGTTGACTCTATTTTGGTCGACGAGGCTCGTACTCCACTAATCATTTCTGCCCCAGCTGGCGACAATCCCAAGAGCTATTACGAATTCGCCGACGTTATGACCAAGTTAGCTGACGAGGACTATATGTTCGACGAAAAGCGCCGCAGTATCTCTCTCACCGACAAGGGTGTTGAGAAGATGCAAGAGCTCCTAGGTGTCGAAACTCTCTATTCCGTCGACAACACCAAGCTTGTTTACCACCTAGACCAAGCTCTCCGTGCTCAAATCGTCTTTAAGCGCGACAAAGATTACGTTGTCACCAAGAGCGGGGAAGTCATCATCGTCGACGAACACACCGGCCGCCTCATGCAGGGTCGTCGATACAACGAAGGTCTCCACCAGGCTATCGAAGCCAAAGAACGCGTCGCTGTAAAAGAAGAGTCCATGACTCTCGCTACCGTTTCTTTCCAGAATTTCTTCCGCCTCTACAATAAACTCTCTGGCATGACTGGTACTGCCTTCACCGAAGCCGAAGAGTTCCAGCAGATCTACGCTCTCGATGTCGTCCAAATTCCTCCAAACAAGCCTATTATTCGTGTCGATAAAGACGACATTATCTTCCGTAGCGAAGCCGCCAAGCTTAAGGCTGTCGCCGCTGAGATCAAGGAGTACCACGATGCTGGTCGCCCAGTTCTCGTAGGTTCTGCCTCCATCGTCAAAAACGAACTCATTGCAAAGTATCTTGACGCTGAGAAGATCCCATACGAGATACTAAACGCCAAGAACAACGAGCGCGAAGCTGAAATCATCGCCAAAGCCGGCGAAAAGGGCGCCGTCACCCTAGCCACCAACATGGCTGGCCGTGGTACTGACATTAAGCTTGCCGAAGGCGTTCGCGAACTTGGCGGCCTCGTCGTCATCGGTTCTGAGCGTCATGAGTCCCGCCGTATTGACAACCAGCTTCGTGGCCGTGGCGGTCGTCAAGGTGATCCAGGTACTACCCAATTCTTCGTTTCTACCGAGGATGATCTAGCACGTATCTTCAATGGTGAACGCCTCAATATCGCCCTTGGCCGTATGGGTGTCGCCGACGATCAGCCTATTCAGATCAAGTCAGTCAACAAGCTTATCGAGGACGCCCAGAAGCGTGTCGAAGGTTTCAATTTTGACTCCCGCAAGAACGTTGTCCAGTACGATAATGTCATCAATCGTCATCGCCGCGTCGTCTATATGATGCGGCGCAAGATTCTCGAAGGCGAAGATATCCGCAAGGAAATCGCCCGCCTCATGAAAGAAGCGGTCAAGGAACTCACTATTGACTCAAGCCGTGTAAACAAGAAGTTTACCCAGGAATACCTAGAAGTATTCAAGCAAGCCGACCCAGATTTCGTTGATGAACTCGGCCGCATGCGCAAACCAGAAGAGCGCTACAAGCTCGCGCTCGCCTCGGTTGAGGAGCTCTACTCCGACAAGGAGATGGAGTTCGGCGAAGAAATCATGCGCAAGATCGAGCGTGAAGTCTATCTACAAATCATGGACTTCTTATGGATGCAGCACCTCGAAGACATGCAACATCTCCGTGAGGGCATCCACTGGCGCTCTGTCGGTCAGCGTGACCCGCTCGTCGAGTATCGCGCTGAGTCTCAGAAACTCTTCGACGGCCTCCAGAAGCAGCTTCGTGAAGAAGTTCTCCGCATCCTTCTTTCTCTCCGCAAGCAAGACACTGCTCAACTTTCTGACGATGAGTATGACACTGAGCTAACCAAGATGGCCGAGGGCGCTGTAGAAAAGGGTGTCAACGAAGTTTCAGCCGGACCCAAGAATCGCGACGACGATTTCAATGATGAGGTTAAAGATCGCGTCAAAACTCCAGTCAAGAACGTTCGCGACGCCGAAAATCGTCAGCGCAACCAAGCAAAGAAATCCAAGAAAAAGGCGCGCCAGAACAAAAAGTCCGGTCGCCGCCGCTAATTAGGAGGCAGTATGAAAATAGCAATCATTGGTTACGGGGTTGAGGGTCGCAGCTCGCTTAATTGGATGCAGAGACATCATCCTGAGGCACAGATCGTCATATTCGACCAGAACACCATCGAAGATATTCCAGATGGTGTAGAATTTCAGCACGTCGCCGACTTTATGACGCAAGACTTCAGTAGTTACGACATGCTAATACGCTCCCCGGGTATCCGTCCTGATGCTATCAACGCCCCCCCCGATAAGATTACTAGTATTACCAAGATTTTCTGCGATCGCTGCCCAGCTCCTATCATCGGCGTCACCGGCACCAAAGGCAAGGGAACTACTTGCTCGTTCATCTATGAAATTCTTATCGCCGCTGGTCTAAGGGCTCACCTAGTCGGCAACATCGGGGTCCCCGCTCTAGATGTTTTGGACGATGTCCAGCCAGACGATGTAGTTGTTTACGAGATGAGTAACTTTCAGCTCTTTGACATGCACCGCTCCCCTCACATTGCTGTAGTCATCCACTTAGAAATAGACCATCAAGACTTCCACGACACCCCAATCGAGTATTTCGATGCCAAGAAGAACATTGCCCGCTACCAGAAGTCCGAAGATACTCTCATCTATGACGGCCGCAATCCTATTGATCTTGAATTTGCCGCTGTGTCCAAGGCTGCCCATAAAGTTCCGTACCCTATTACCACCTCTACAGAGGGCTTTACTCGTGAGGAGATGGATGAACTTGTCGGTCATATCGTGATACCAGGCGAACACAATAGATGGAATGCAGAAGCCGCCGTCCTTGCGGCTAGCCAGTACACTCAAGACCGTGATGCTATCCGCAAAGGTCTCGCCAATTTCACTGGTTTGCCGCATCGCCTCAAGTTCGTCCGTGAAATTAATGGTATTCGCTATTATGACGACTCCATCTCGACTACAGTCGGCTCTGCTATTGCCGCAATGAAAGCCTTCGCTCCACCTGTTACACTCATTCTTGGTGGCGCCAGCAAAGGAGTCAACTTTGATAGTCTAGCCCGATCTGTCAATGATCACAGCGTCCACCACGTTGTTCTAATTGGCCCTGAAGGAACAACCCGTATCAAGGCCGCCCTTATTGCCGCCGGCTACAATCGCTACTCAGAATTACCAACATACACCATGACTGACGTAGTTGCCGAAGCAAATAAGCATACCACAGAAGGCGGAGTAGTTGTCCTCAGTCCCGCGTGTTCCAGCTTCGACGCTTTTGCCAACTATTCCGAACGCGGCGAGCAATTCGTCGCCGCAGTTGACGCTTTATCTTAATCTATAAGCGCTTTCTCTTCCAGAGGGTGGGGTCATTCCGTGTTATGATTAGCATATGAAGTTTCAGAAGGTGCACTTTTCACTGGCGACAACTTTTACGCCAGTTTTGGCGGGCGTTGCCACATTCATTGTGGCCACGATCATCTATTCTGTATCTCTAGCTCCAACCTCGTCAGAAGCCACAGGTAGCGAAATCGGTATATCCCCGATTGCTAACACTATTGCCCTAAGTGCGTCTACTAGTACTGTAAATTTTGGCACGCTCAGTCAGGCAGCTTTGGTTAATTCCACGCTGCAGGCGCAAGATCTTACCCTCACCGTGACCACTAACAGTATTGCTGGATATACCCTTAGCGTCAATATGCAGGGTCTAGAGCAGTGTCTTAGAAACACTGCAGACAACACGGCTGATACCGCCTGCAACACTATACCCACAAACAGTCAGTTCCAGCCATTGGCCAGCAACAATACTACATCGGCCAACATCCAAGCTGGATTTTTTGGTGCAAGCCTTTCTCCATTCACGAGTTTCAGTCCAGTTCCATCAAGCAGCGATGGTGCTTGGGTGATCCGCGAAACAGATAGTGCAGTCACCAATCAACAAACCATACTCCGCTTCGCACTGAGATCCAACATGTCCATACTTCCGAGTACCTACACCAACATAGTAGTCTTTACCGCCGTCGGTAATCCCGACCCACCCACCTACATCCAAAACATTAACGACGGCAACTGCCCAGAAGAGCGCACTATGGTTGTCGACGCTCGAGACTATCGTACATACTGGGTGCAGAGAATGCCAGATGGCCGCTGCTGGATGCTCACCAATTTAGCTTACGCTGGTGGTGGCGATAATACTTTTGGTGATGTGGTTAATCTTACTAACAACCAAGCCACAAATAGCTTCACCTCCCCCAACTTCATGCGGCCATCAGGAGCCAACCCTACTGCCTTCCCAACTACTCCAAGTGCCTCCGCTACAGGCACAGGACAGTACGGCTATCTATATAACTGGTGCGCTGCTATGGGTGGTCAGTCCGCAGCCTGTATTAGTGCCGTGGGCGAAGTTGATCCAAGCATTTCTGTGTGTCCAGCTGGCTGGAGACTTCCCAATAATGAACAAGCAGTAGGAGAGTTTGCAGTACTAAACAATGTTGTGAATAGCGGACTTACAAATACAGATGTGGGTCTGCGCACGCAGTGGCTCGGCATGCATAGCGGCGGTTGGTTCAGTGGCGCCTTTTCTGGTGCTGGGTCGGCAGGGGCTTACTGGTCTTCCACCCAAATCACTGCAACCGCCGCCAGCGTCTTTGGTTTCAATAACAACCTTAGTGTCTCTCTAAGCACTTCGGTCAATAAGCAAGCTGGTCGCGCGGTTCGCTGTATCGCCGACCCAGACATCAATCCATCCGCACCTCTTATCCAGGAAATCAACGACATTAATTGCCCGACAACACGCACTATGGTTGTCGACGCCCGAGACAATCGTACATACTGGGTCCAGCGCATGCCTGACGGGCGTTGCTGGATGCTGACGAACCTAGCATATGCTGGCGGTGGGAACGATACCTTTGGTGATGTTGTAGATGGATTGGTTGTCAATATAGGTGAGAGTTTCACTCAGCCAAGAATCA
>Ga0123355_10017265_pt1 | contig 11399 bp, 15 predicted proteins | sample TergutEmb28metaG_3_FD_89872 | JGI IMG/M metagenome (GOLD analysis project Ga0123355, IMG submission 89872) | Embiratermes neotenicus P1 segment gut microbial communities from Petit-Saut dam, French Guiana - Emb289 P1 | ecosystem: Host-associated > Arthropoda: Insects > Digestive system > Gut ...
AAGATAAACATGGACTCGTACGTCTGCGCACTCTAGGAGAGACGCATTACAGCGAGGAGCGCATCAAGCAGCGTATTGCAGACCCAAATAAACATAAATTGCAACAAGCAGAGGGGCTGTGGGCAAGCGGCGGCGAACGAACAAAAAAATTCCCTGCTTTAATTCAACAAAAACAGGCCGAGTACACCATGTTCAATAACACCCTGGCCTTACAATACTTAAAAGCAATGGAAGCTGTGTATTGGATCATTATAAGAAACAGACGTCGCCGCAAGGTGAAACTGAATCTTTTACAACCCTACAGCTTAAGCAATGACTTTTACTTGATGCGATTGGTTAATATTTTAATTACTATCGAAAAACACAAGATTAGAACGAAAAAGCATTTAGAGCATGTTTTGAGCGAAAGCACAAGAACGCAACAACATGCAATTAAGCCCAAAACCTTGTAAAAAACAAAAAAATTCTTATTTATCACTAAAACAAACAGAAAATAAATAAGAATTTTTTATTTTTCTTGCACTCTCTCCAGAATTGTGTTAAAATGCCAACATAGCAAAAAAGAGTCCTCACACGGTTTGACGGCCACTCGTGAACTCTCTTCGCTTTAAACAAAAACACTGGTAAAACCAGCCGAAACAAACGCCTCACTCAGAGGGGGGGCAACCAGGAGGTTAAACGCCTCGCCTCAAACGCCTCAAACGCCTCAAACGTCTTAAACGTCTTAAACGTTTCAAACTCAGAGCAACCAGGAGGGCTTGAATACGTTTTATCCAAACTCAATACGTTTTACTCAGACTCAAACGCTTCTACCTGGGGCAACTGTTTCTGTATTTAGTATAAAAGATGCATGCGCAAGCAAACACCCCATTTAAATAGAGTATACCATATCTGCGTATTGTTTGCAATACTTAAATTTAAAAAATTCTCTATAAATTATTTGTACAAAATCTGTATACAGAACCGAGGTGTTACGTGAAACTTTCCTTACAAAACATGGACAAGCTATTAAATTGCGGTACCGGTAAAGACCTGGACCTGGCTATATGCTTGGCTCAGTATCAAAACATCGATGGTAACGTTCATGGTATACACTACAAAAAAATTACTTCCATGCTGCGCATGTCGCACAGCCAATTTTATAAATCTCTAAAACATTTGGAAAAAATAAATGTTGTAGAGATTGATTGGAGAAACAACGGGAACGGCCATGGATGGGGCATGTGGTCTGTAAAATTCATCGACAATGACTACTCATCCAAAAACTATAAAAAAGATCCTTATTTCAACGTTAATCACAAAGTTCTGCATGAACCACAATTCCTCAGTTTGGCACTTAACGAAAAAAAGATTGTCCTGCGCATAATGCGCGTAATGAACTTTAATGCCCGAGATGGAAAGAAAGACATCTTACTACATATCGACACCCTTATGCGTTGGGTAAATCGTTCACGCCGTGCTGTCGTAGGAATGATTAAAAACCTGTCTGTATTATCCCACTTCATGACTATAACCCTGGACGGAAACAATATAATCATTCCTACCGGGCCGGGCTTCAATCTATCCGAGCGACGTTCCACCAGCGAAGAAAGCACTAAGATCACACACGCAGTAAACCACGTAATTAACAAAATGAAATATTCCATTAAATCAGGCACTGTACAGGAATATTTCGACAAAATAAGTCGCACGATCGTCCACGTTGGTCCGCATCAAACTATCGCAGATATCTGTGCGGTATTTCAAAGATTTAAAATTAAAGGTTTTGACCGAATCGTTCTTATTGTGTCACAATCCTTGCGTGAGTGCGGCCATCTATCGCCCCGCCACATAACACACCTTATCAAGGAATCTAGAAAAACAAGTGCCGAAACTTCTATATCTACATTTGCTCAAAAAGCATAGGCTTTATTTTCGCGCCTTGAAAACGCAAACTGCGCTCACTCACATAAATATAAAAGTTAAGTAACAAAAAATAAGGCTCTGTCTGTAGCTTATTGCAGACAGAGCCTTATTTTTTGTTAACATTTTATCCACAACCAAATGTGAATTTTGTTTTTTGATGCTGTGAATTTTGTTTTTTACAGCGCAGACACGACCGCAATAAAGCCGCGGTTCAAAGGAAAAAAATAAGCAAACTCCAGCGTTATATCTTTTATAATATCTTTATTATTATATAGTAAGCACCCCCCCATACCACACACAAAAACATAGACACATATAATCACTTTTAGATTGTTTCAAATTGCTTAAGCTTCATTCTGACAACATCGCTTTCAACATATTCCAACAACACCGTTACAACCAAATCATTTATTGAAACACGATTAATGTGAGCAAGACTTACTAAGTCACTTTTAAGCTGTGCATCAACCAAAACACCCATTCTCACATTACGTGGACCACGTGTATCAAAATGTTTTGATTTATTTTTAGCTTTTGTACTTGCAACCGCCTCCATATCTGCGGCGTTCGTGTTCACATAATTATCTTGATATTTACTCTGCTGACTTTGATATCTGCGTAACGGCTGCTCTTCGGTCAGCTCATCCACATCAATCACGTTTTCATCTACAGGTTCTACAGGTCTTTTGAAAAACCTATCAACTGCATTTACACCTTTAGTGAAATCTTTTTTCGTTTTGCTAGACACTTAGCACGCCCTCCAATTCATTTAAAAATTGAGAATAATCAAACATGGCATTGCTGGTACTTCCATATTCAACTATATTTTCTTGCAAAAACTGAGATTCCTGCACACTAACTGAATTGCGTATATACGTCTTGAATAACACCGTATCCATGCTTCGGGTTGCATCATCCAGTAGTTCTTGTATGTGACTACTTAACTTAAAACGCTGATTAAATCGTGTAAGCAATATACCTGCTATTTTCAAGTTAGGGTTTGAATACTTGCGCACGCCTTGTATGGTGTTATTGAGTTGTGCCATGCCTTGCAAGGAAAAAACATCAGCCAAAGATGGAATCAACACATAATCACTTGCCGTAAACGCATTAATGGTTAAAATGGATAATGCCGGCGGACAATCTATCAAGACATAGTCGTATTGTCGATAAAAGCCTTGAATAGATTCTTTTAATAAATATTCTCGCCCCATTGCCACAAATTCTGAGTCAGCTGCACTAAGCAATATATTTGACGGCAGTATGTCTCCTGATTCGGTATGCTGCACAACTTCATCGGCAGAAACTTCTCCTTTTAGAAGATTGTAAACCATTGGTACATCTTCGAGTAAAGCTCCGAATGCAAATGATAAGTTTGCCTGCGGATCAAGATCTATACATAGAACCTTTTTTTCTTTTTTAATTAAAAGTGTGGAAAGTGCTTGTGTGGTAGTGCTCTTTGACACCCCACCTTTTTGATTGGCTATAGAAATGATTGGCATAATTCTGCTCCTTTATAATATACTAAACATACAAAACATACAAAACATTAGTATGTTTAGTATATTATAAACCATCTGCACAGTTTGCGCAAGCAAAACATACTAATATTTAGTATGTTTTGTATGTTACTAAACATTAGTATGTTTTGTATGTTACTAATATTTAGTATGTTTTGTATGTTTTGCGTGCGCAAGCCAATCATTACTACCTAACAAAAAAATCAATAAAATTAGCCACCCACAATCATAGGTAGCTAATTTTATTGATTTTTAATTTACATAGCGTTATTCAAATTTACGTTTCAACTCAACTATAACACCGACTATATGAAATCCATATAAAGCATCGCCTTCAACAATAAGGCTATTGTGGGCGGGATTACAAGGTATTAACTCTACGTAATCCCTGCCTTTTTTTACTTTTTTTATAGTTGCTTCGTTTTCGCCCAGTACAACCAGAGCGATTTTTCCACTGTCAACGTCAGATTGTTTTCTTACTAAAACAATATCACCGTTTTTTAAATCCGGATTCATAGAATCCCCATATACTTGTGTGCAAAAATAGTCATCCAACTTACAATGGTTAATAGAAGACGCATCGAAATATTCAAACCCCTCGAAGTTGTCATATGCTATGGCATCAAAACCTGCCTTGACTTTGCCGAACTTTGGGATGTGTATACGCTCACCGGGTGGGTATGTGCTGGATAGGAATTGCGGTATGTCGGTTTTACCTAAAAGGTAGTCGGTGCTTACATCGAATAAGTCAGCAAGCCTATTTATGTTTAAATGATCAGGCTCGGTAGCACCGCTCTCCCATCTTGCGATTGCTTGCTGAGTGATATTTAATGACGCCCCTAATTCAGATTGACTCATATTTAATTTAGTTCTTAGTTGTTTGATACGTTTACCTAACACCGACCTCACTTCCTTCTGGTACATTATTATACCATTGCAAAAGAGACAAATCACGAATACAATTTTTTTTTGTAAAACGTATTGACAACAACAAAAAGTTGTGATAATCTTAATTAAATACAACTTTTTGTTGTTTGGAGGATGTGACGATATTGAGAAAGTGGCTTATGGAGATTAGGGTTGGAAAAGGATTTACCCAAAAAGATATTGCGGAAAAAGTGGGCATATCGCAACAACACTACCAGCATATTGAAAGTGGAAAAATTAGAAGCCCAAATAAAATAAATATAGAAAAGAAAATAGCCGAAACCTTAGGCTTCGACTGGACACGGTTCTTTGATGAGGAGTAATATTCTATTTTGATTTTTTTACAATGTCAGTGAAATCTGACCAATCTTCCACCTTGAACGCTCTGATGTCACGAACAGAAGCGACAAACCATTCAATTTTTTTCAAACGCTCAATTGCGTTAAACACAGCAACGAGGCCGTTATCATTGACCTTACTTATATACAAACTGCCTTGCGTCCACTCGAAACCAAACTCGCTCAATTCTTGCTTTATTTCATCATATGCACCATTGTGAGGTTCACCATAAGATTTTTTTAAGTCGTCAATCCTTAGATCGAAAGTTATTGCGTACATACCGATCACCCCATCTCTAACTTCTGCGTACTATATTGGCGTCTTTGATTTTTACTGAAGTGATATCACCATGGCTTTCTTCAAAGTCAATTATGTGTTTAATTATCAATTGCTCTATTTCTTTGTTTGCCGAACGTCCATTGCGCAAAGCTATGTATTTTAATTTATCCATTGTACTTGGTGGTATACGTAAAGCGTAGTGAGGGTTTTTGTGGCCGCTTGTAGACATTAGTACACCTCATTTTTAGATTGGTTGTCACAAAGTTGTCAATATCAACAAAAGCAAGTAAATTGGATTTATAATAACATTTTTAAAGAAATCGTCGCACAATTTGCCAACTATAATTATAGCCGGCTGTCAACTTGAGGTCAATGTATTTTTTAACAAAACTTAGCTGTTTTCCGGTTGTGAAATGGAGGTAGGCACTTTAATGGCCCCATACTCTTTTTCAAAGGATTTTATATGTTGTTTTATTAGCATAACAACTTCTTTGTTGGCAGAACGCTCGTTTTCGCTGGCTATATATCGAATCTTATAAAGTGTACGTTTGTTTAATCTTATAGTGAATTGAGGCAAATCAGATGGCATGGCGTTACCTCCTTGTTGTCCATTGAAATGGATTATACAGGTTGTAAATATTTTTTTGAAGGGTATTGACAGCAAAGTGACCGCACTATATAATATTAACAAAGAGGTGATATTAAAGTGACAACACATTTTCGTTTGGGGTTACGTGTACCTGTGTCTATTAATGGAAGGTTGACGAAAGTTGCAAAAATGCGATATATAAGCAAAAACGCTCTGGCGATTCAGATTTTGGAACTTTGGCTGGACTGCAATGACACAAAGCGTCAAAAAGCTAAATTGAATACCGAAAAAGAATAAAACAGCTAAATCCGGCAAAAGCCGTTGATTTATATGCACTACAAAAAAACTAATCAATCAAGTGCGGCTGATGGGTGGCAATGCCCAAGCGCGCTTTACAACTGAATACCCCTTAAAACGTGATATACAGGGCTTCCGGGCACTATGCGAAAAAAACTGCGAAAAAGCTGACATTTCTTTATTTACTAAAAAGAAATACAGAATGTGCGGTATGTGCGTAGGTAGGAATGAAAAAGGGTATCTGTAAAGATATTCCAATATTGGCTGTATGGCTGGTATCCCTGAATGACAAGAAAGATTTTAGAGTTGCTGTTATTCTTGGCAACAAGTTTATCTTTCTTGTCACTAAAATACTTGGCTCACTGATGACATAGGCGAAGGAAATGCACGTTTTATTGAAATTATTTTACACATGAGATTTTATTGGTCTGAATTTTGCGTGTAAAAAGCAACTAAAAAAAGCCATCACAACATGATGACTCAAAAACCAACGGAGGAATTAAAATGAAAAAAATATTGACACAAGCAGAAAGTGCTGTTACAATGATTACAAACCTGCTATTAAGTAATAAAAAATGCCACACAATGACAATGGTTGCATTGTTGCTAGGTTTCGTAGTGGCTGCGCTTTATCCGATGACAATTTATGCCAGTGGTGTAGATTTTAACCCACCTCCTGTCGCTGATGGCTTATTTGGTCAATTAGCTAATTGGACATTTGAGTGGGTTGCGGTGGTTGGTACGATTGTTGTGGGAGTGGGGGCTATTTTCTTCGGATTGGGCTGGGTACAACAGGACGCATCAGGTAAAGTGTTGGGTTTGCGTATAATGGTAGGTGGAGGAATTGTAGCAGGCGTAGGTATGGGCATAACTATTATGTAATGCTTGGGGAGGACTTATGGATAACAACCCTCAAAATAATATTGCAAACGACAGCGGCAATCCCGGGAGTCCTGCTCCGCCAAAGAAAAAGCTGTCACAGGGTCAATGGTTGCTCATTATAGGTTTGGCGGCTGTGTTTTTTATGTTTCTCGCTTCTAACAACAGTGGTTCAAGTGGTGGCTTCTCCGGAATAAGGGCCACTGATTCTATAATCGGCACATGGCGTCATGAAAGTCCACACGGCACTGTAGTTATTTGGGAGTTTCGTGCAAATGGCGACCGATTGATTACAGAGCATGGCAGGACGCGGCGAGCCACTTGGGAGCGGATCGACAGAAGGGTGGTAAGACTCTGGGACAATGACCTCATCGGAGGAGATTGGGCGCGTGATGTGGTTATCACGGTTGAAGGGGATATAATGTACGTGAATGACTATGACCATCAACACCTAGATCCCGATGTGTTACACAGACAATAACGACGAATTTATCAACACCTTGCATTCTTGAGGTGTTATTTTTTTGCAAAAGAGGTGATAACGATATTTAGGACTTGGTCGCTTCAACTCCTGGATTTCTTGGAGGACTTGATGGAGTGGATGCTGGGGTTGATTGTGAACTTGCTTGGCAATACGCCCGAAGGATTTTCGCCTGCGGCATATGGCTTTGCTCAAAACATAGGCACACAACTGCCGCCGTTCGCTATGTACATAATGGTGCTGTTGTGGGGAATTGATTTTATCAATTCAACGCTGAGTTTTTCGGACAAAACGATGGAGATTGTTTTGCGCCATGTGATTATGCTGGGCCTGGGCGTTACTTTTACAAACGCCGCATTTTTCTTGGTGATGGGGCTGTTTAATACATTCAATGGATGGTTTACATTTACAGGTGATTTGGCAGCCAACATTGACTTTGCCACCATGACAGAACAGACAAGAATCATGATAGCCGGTACTCCGGGTATAGGTGGTGCTAGTGGACTAGGCGAAACACAAAGCATGATAATGTTTGTGTTTCTTATTTTCACAATACTGTCGTTTTTTGGTATATTGCTCGGGATGCTGCTGGTGCCTATTTCGATTTTCGTTGAAATATACATTTATGCAGCTTTTAGTCCGATACCAATCGCGACATTGTTTACAGGGCGCAAAGAGGTTGGTATAGCCTTTATCAAGCTTGTGATATCCGTGAGTTTGCGCGGTGCTGTAGTACTATTTGGTGTGCAACTTGCCATACACATAATGGCTATGGATATATTTACAGCAAATGTCGGGAGTATACATGGCTTTTGGGCTTTTCTTACTCCTGTGATAACCATATCCGTGTCGCTTTTGATTCTTCAAAAATGCGTCAAAGGTGCAGAGTCTTTCGCGAAATCAATTGTGGGGTTGGGCGCATAGTGTTTATCTTTATGCAGTTTAAGGAGGGAGTTTATGGCTATAGAGGTTCACATACCGAGAGATATTGATGAGCACACCATGCCTTTTATCGCAGGTATGAGTAAAAAACATTGCATGTACATTGTGACGACAGCCAGCGTAGTTATTCCGACGGTGCTATTTGGTGGCGTCATACTACCCGGTCCGATTATCATGTTTATAAGCATAGTGATGGGTATGTTTGCTATGATTCCTATAATGCTGGATTTCAAGCAACGCGGCGTCATGCAGGCAGAGTATGTCATAGCTAATATGTTTCATTTTGCAACAAGTCAGCGCAACCGCCATTATGAGCACATAGATTATCCGTCGCTTGTTGATGATAAGTTGGAGGGAAAATGGTGTGAGATTGAAAAGGCTAAATATGTAACTGAATGCAAAAAAAATAAAAAAAAGAAACGTAAACAACCACGGCCATGATGTTAAAATATGGTTACTGTGGATTGTATGAGGGGGCGAAAATCATGCCGTTCGACAAAAAACAATCAGAGACAAAGATGTCGGCTGAGGAGCAAAAACAAAGACAGGCGGCAATGAAAAAAGACATTGCTGTAAGAAAAAAGGAATTAGCGTCGGCTAAACAAACTTCAACATCAAAAGGTAAGATGCTGAAAAATCTCTTTTCTTTTGATGCGCCCATAAGGCAAAAACCTAAAACCACCATTAAAAGTATACCTTACAAGCGTATGCACCCACAGGGTATCATGGAGCTGCTAAACGGCAAATTCTCGAAAACATATAAAGTAGCAGATATAAACTACATATCCGCTAAAGATGATGACCGTGAAGAGGTTTTTGCCGGGTTTGTTGCGTGGCTTAATTCATTGTCGCCTCATATTCTTGTGCAGATTACAGTGATTAATCGTGCGATGGATCGCCAAGCCCTGTACGATGCGGTTTTGATAGACAAAGACAGACCACGTATCATTGATACAATAACCGGCATAGACCTGACGGAAGAATACAACACAATTCTTTCGGGGTTTCTAGACAAAAGCACCCACAATTGTCGTCGTGATAAATATTTCACGGTAACGGTTGCTGATTTTGACGTAGATTCTGCCCACAGGCACTTTAATGACATCGAGGGTCAAATGCGACAGAAATTTAAATCTATGGCACCGGAATGTCGTATTGATGCCCTGGATTCCAATGACAAAATACAACTGTTGGCCAGTATATACAGAGGGTCTGATATACCTATGTACACCTTTAATGATTTTGAATTGGAGAATGCTGTAGAAAAAGGATACATCGCCCCTGATGGCATGTCGTTTCAGTCGAGCCACGTCATAATTGACGAAAAACGTTATGCAAAAAGCATTTTTGTACGCGATTTGCCATCAGAATTAACAGATGAATTTATTCACAGTATTCTGGATACGCAAGTTGAAATGAACCTGACTATAAACATCAAACCAATCGATACAACTAAAGCCAAAAGCAAAATTCGTGCCAAAGTTGTTGGGTATCAAGAAATGCTTATAAACCGTCAGCGCAAAAAAATACAGCGGCATGATTTTTCTGACGTAGAAATGGACTTGCCGCCAGCGGTGAGGGATGGTCGCGCAGCACTGGATGAAACAGAGGAAGCTGTAAATAAAAAGAAGCAAAAGTTGTTCTCGTTTAATTTGGTTATGGTGATTTGGGGCAATTCTCTTGAGGATATTGCTTTTAAGGAAGAACGCATACGTGCTAAAGCCGAGGAAATGGTGGTAGATTTGGGTGAAATGCACTTTCAGCAAGAATTGGCGTTTCAGTCTGCATTGCCGATAGGCTTTAACAATATATCTATAAAACGCACTATTCCAAGTGAAGCCATGGGGTTGTTTACACCGTTTGATAGATTGCCAACTGTGCAAGATGGCGGCTTTTTCTATTCATTGCACGCAGAGACCAAACAGCCTATTGTAATAAATAACAATGAACTAAAATCACCATCGGGTTTCGTTCTTGGTTCTTCGGGATCCGGTAAAGGCATGTTCATCAAGCCGATAATCGCCTATATTCTGATGGCTACGGATGATGATGTGATTTTGATTGATCCGGAGAATGAGAATGGGCGAATGGTTGGAGCTTTGGGCGGACAAGCCATCGAATTATCCAGTTTGAGCCGCGACAACATCAACCCCTTTGATGTGCCTTTGGATGATGAGGATTTTGCAGAAAGAGGTGTCACAGCAAACGAGCTGAAACTGGACTTGATTTTGTCCATCATCTCAACAATGACCAATCATATCGACAAAGAAATAATCCGCTCTATAGTGGATAATATTTTAAAAACCATATACATACCATTTCAAAAATCAAAAGACCCGGTGGACACCCCAACTTTCAAAGATTTTTATAATCAATTGGAGGGGCGCACGGGTGAGATAGAAGAATGGCTGTGTAATGTGTTGTATATATTTGCGAATGGTTCTTGGGATATGTTCTCACGCCCCACAAACGTTAAAACCGACAATCGTTTTATTTGTTATAATACGAGTAGGTTAGGTGATGAACTAAAAGCGGTGTCATCATTTATTATGTTTGATGCCATATGGAATCGTATTGCAAAAAATCGTAACACAGGACGCAAAACGTGGATTTTTGTGGATGAGGCGCATCTGGTATTTTCTAATCCGGATGAAATAAAACGCGTCGAGGCGATGTATCGTCGTATACGCAAATACGATGGGCGCATTATTTCCATTACTCAAAATACAGCAGACTTGCTGAGGTGGGAAGCGGCACAAACCATGTTGCAAAATAGCGATTTTATTGCTATTTTGAATCAGAAAAAAATGGACCGCGATATGATACAAAAGATTTTAGGCATACCGGACGCCATAATGCCGTCTATAACCAATAGTGGCAAAGGCGAAGGGTTAATTTTTGCGCAAAACATGCTTATTCCTTTTGCCAATCTTTTCCCCAACAAAACACGCTGGTATGAGTTAATGACCACAAACAGCGAGGAGTTAGCACTGATATTGGCTAAAGAGGCGAAAATTAAAGAATTGAATGCTAAAAAAGTCGATTTTGAAAAATATTCAGAAATTGAAACAATCGACACGCATTTACAACAAGTTTCCAAAACTCATTGAAAACAACCACCCAATATGGTATAATAACCACAAGGCGAAAGCCTTAAAAGAGCATTCAATAGGCAAGGCGGTTGGCTAATCCCCCATGCAGAAAGGGGGTGGAGCTATGTCTGCATATGAGATAATTGTTA
>Ga0123355_10017266_pt1 | contig 11399 bp, 4 predicted proteins | sample TergutEmb28metaG_3_FD_89872 | JGI IMG/M metagenome (GOLD analysis project Ga0123355, IMG submission 89872) | Embiratermes neotenicus P1 segment gut microbial communities from Petit-Saut dam, French Guiana - Emb289 P1 | ecosystem: Host-associated > Arthropoda: Insects > Digestive system > Gut ...
ATAGTGGGTACCTCAGGCCCGGCTATCCCACTCACACAGGAAACAAGAATATTTGGTTTAGCCCGCTTTTAATCCTAATAAAACGGTGATTACGTACCTTAAAATCACCACAAAATTCCACTGGTAGTTTTTGTAGGCTACTTTAACGAGGATGTTGTTCATAGTAGTACACGATTCTATTTTGCTATCAGCATATGCCATAGGAGTGGAAATCAACTTATTTCCATTGTGTAGGAGGACTGCTTTAAGACTTGTCTTTGAAGCACCAATGAATAGTCGCCACTGCTCAGGGCTGTGCCTCATATGCACTGCATCCATCAGGCCATCAAATTTTTTTTAGTAATTAAGGAAATAACGATTTTAAAATTTGCTCGAATTCTTGGTTTCTGGTGCGAAATGGTTATCACTTCACTGGGTGGTGTAGTAAATTCCAATGTTTTAACCTTGATGCCAAAAGTTCTGTTTTATTTTTGGGAAGTTCGAAACCCCTGTTCAGGTCACTGAGCTCGCCTTCTGTGACCTTATGCTTGGACGAGTCTGTGTTTGGCAATTTGTAGTGATTTTTTCTTCGTGGACATAACATTTTGAATAGGGACACCTTAGAGAAATGACAGTCAGTTCTGTGATTGGTAGGTACTCTCCAAAATTTGGACACTTCAAACAGTATACAACTACCATTGCCATTCACCCACGCATTAAGTTTGAATGACCACGTAGTGTAGCACACGTGTGGTGCTCACTTTTGTTCTGTTTCCCTACTTTACAGCAGAAATACAGGAAATAAAGCTCTTTTATCGTTGGAGTAATGGAACACTTCCTTGAGGCAAATGAGAATTGAGGTATCATAATTCATTAAGTTAAGAAAAATTGTGTGTGTTATTTTACGATAAAAACGACAAAATTTTGTTTTTGAAGTAACACCCTTCACTATTCCTCTTACGATCACTGGTTTCAATTCTGATATTCAAATGATTAAGGTTTGTCTTTTTCCAGATTTTAGACAAACGCCTTATTTGCGTTGTGCAATTCAATCTTACGATCAATTTAGGTACCTGTTATTGTAATATAACCTATATCTCAGAGTTGTTTCCACGGAAATGAATATAAATTAGATGCCTGCCGTGAAGTCAGGAAAAGAAGCGAGGCTGAATTCCACTATTCAAACATTTCTAGAGGGCTTTTAGTTGCCAACTACTCCTTGGTAAAATGTGAATCAAAAGTCTCTCACGTCTTCTGCTGTTTAAAATTGTTATTATTATATGTCGAATTTTTTAACGAATACTATGCTTTCTACCGTCCATAAACTATGATCAATTGAAGTCCCCTGCCAACAGTTTCACAAACTATTGCCACGGTTATTAGAACTGCGCACTTTACACACTGTAGATACCACAAAATGTGTATGGATTCGGCCTCTCTATCAACTGTTAATTTGGAGGTCACGACTGTAGAGCAGTGAGATGGATGTGCAGCGCAGGTGGCTCTGGCCTGTAGTGACATCTTGTGGGGACGTGCGGCATTACGTCGATATCAGTTCCTTGTAGTGATTTGTGCCAATTATTGTTCTATACCAATAACAATTTGCACCGTCGAAGTTACGTGGCAACAGGCTTCCAAACAATAAATAAATCAATAATCTGTTAAACTGTGAACAGGTATCGGTCGGATTGTATAGTTGTAAGCTGTGAGAAAAAGGGGAAGGTAAAGTTTGAAGGTCCTGATTCAAGCGTTGTGGGAAGTGGTGCTCTTTCAACTGGCAAAACCGAATTTCCGCAGGAGAATATTGCTTACATCTGCAGAATTCAACATCGGAAGAATAATGGATTTTTATTCACAAAATGAGGTACAATTTGTTTGTTTATAAAATCGGAATATTTTATTTCCAGATCCCATAAAGAATTTCCAAATCCCTCATTACAATATAACAATTAACACCTTTATATGCTGCTACATATATTTTTTTGGGAATTTTTATAACTACTGTTTAATGCGCTGTGTTAATATTGATTTTTCTTCCATATTCCTTGCACTATGTTCCTCTGAACTTCGTGTTTGAAAAATCATTTTGTTTGCGTCTTTCTGTAAGTCTAATACTTTACTATTCAGTACACTGAGAATTTCAGTATTTCATTCTTACATATTGCAAGACAGTTGTAGTTGCGTGTCTACTAAATATGTTAACATATACTTCTAACATCTGCTTATATATAAATGTAAAATATTAATAATTCCTCTTCTAATATTTCCCAAAATATTTCTTAGAATTTATCACGAATTTTCGTTTTCAAAACTGTTTCAAGACATCTCGATACGACCAACAGATAGCAGCATTGACAGTAATGTCGAATGCGTCAAGTAGGTGTCACCAGAATGCAAGTCATTATGAATGACCTAATATATATGTATATAGTAAGGGCCAAAACCAAGAAGACGAAAACTTAAGAGAATAAAATAAATTTCGAAATGCCGCCATGTACAAATGAAGTCACTCCAAGTAATATATTATTGAGGTTGATAAACATGACGGCACGCAACATAGAAGATCTATCTAGCACCGTGTATTATTGAGTCTGGTTTCTATGGGAAGAGCAATATTGCGTTCTTCTTATTGCTTAGAAATTTCTGTCAAATTTATCAGCTTGCTAGACTTTTGACGTTATGTTTTTACTTTGTCCCCATATTTGTTACGTTATCTGCATAGAAGTAAGCAGAGGTGACAAATCTGAAGAGTCATTAGAGGGATTGTATTGCAATCAACGGAATGAATGATGGTTTGAATGAATAATTTGTGTCGGCAGTCCCACTGAGAAATTCCATCATACGTTAACCGATGTGGAGCAACTGTAAGCTGTAGTCTGAACCGTAATTTGGTGTTTCGGAATTGTTGAAATTTGTAACAACAATCCACAGATGCGTCCGGCAGATGTAGCAATTACGTTATTGATTTGTGTTTGGGATAACCTAGTTTGGTTTACAGCAAGGACGATGTTATTCCTGAATGGACACTTTCATAGATATTTTAATTTTATCTAGTAAAACGCTAGAAAAATGTAATAAATAATAAAATTAGAATAATTCCAAAAAGTAATTCTTTACTTTGGTCTTCACAGGGGTGTAGTGACGGAGGACGGTTGGAGTTAGAAAGTTGAGGAGTTTCATCATTCGCACTGTTCACAATATTCTTCGGGTTATCAAATAAAAATGAAATCGTTGGGTGAAGAAGTAAGAGTTACAAGTGTGTTGCATGTAGATTTTGGTGGGGAAATTTGATTGAATGTGTCCATTTGATAGCCTTCTCTTTCGGCAATGTAATTATATTGAAAGACACAAACACAAATATGAAACATATACATGATGTCCCAGGAGGAATGTGCCAGACTTCGGGAAAGTGTTCCTTATGTTAAACTATACCGATATAACCCAAAACAACTATATCCAAAATTGAACGGTTACGGAGATAATAGCCACAGAAAAGTGTGGTCTTCATCGGTGTCGACGTACTGTACGTCGTTCGTGACGACATAATTGTCCAATGCGCCTGCCCGACGACTAGACATCATAGTGCAGTGACATTGGCGTGTGCGCTACAGAGCACGGTAGCTCTGACGTCACAAGATAACAGATTAGCTGCGGCCTGCGTAAAGTACTTGGAAGCCTAAGGACAACTATGACACGATTGAGAGTGTTTTTGTAGTTCAATTTAATGGCTTAATGTCACTCACAAGTGACTTTGATGTTATGTACAGATATTAACATTACAGAAACCACATATTCCTGCCAGTTTCAATATGTATTTGGTAATCAATAAGAGAGTAACAGCTGTCAAAGTTTCAAAATTCTCTGGCCATTATCTCCGTAACCGTTCAACTTTGAATATAGGTGTTTTGGGTTACATCGGTATAGTTTAACATAAGGAACACTCTCCCGAAGTCTGGCACATTCTTTCTGGGACACCCTGTATACACGTCGGTCCCAGTAGCCGTGCGGTCTAAGGCGTAGTTAAGCGGGCGCTCGTCTGCTGAGTTCGTGGGTGTCAAATCCACAGGGGTCATGGATGTTTGTTTGTTGTGAGTGTTGTGTGTTGTCAGATGGGGGTCTGTGCGACGAGCTGATCACTCCTCAAGAGGAGTCGAACCGACTGTGGCGCGTCGTTGTGTGTGATCTAGAAACCTCGTGAATGAGGAGTCCATGGCCTGCGTTGGGCTGCAGGTCCACTGGATAAGAAAATATCTATATGTGCCGTATATAAATTTCGTCCAGGTCTGTTATTGTATATGAAGGTCCGGAAGAAATAGTAGGTTATCCTTAATTTAGAGAATTTGGTTTATATTGATAGTTTAGAAAAGAAGGAATGAATATTTTGATCAACAAGTCTGAAGACGCAGTTCAAACAACAAAGGTTTATGCTTGTTCTTCATTTGGAAACAAGATTGAAAATTCAGTTAATTAAAGAGTTGAAATCAGATTCCAGCAAACAAACAAATCTGAAATTTGGGCTAAATTACCAGAAAATAATAAATACAAAATCCAAAGAATTGTCACCTCTCTCACTGTTCCTCACTTAATAATCCCCCCTCCCCCACACACAAACACTATTGTATATGAAGAACGAAATTTCATAAGTGCGACCCCGAAGATTTCTTCGAGTACCTGAAAACACATGACAAGGATCCCACGCTTGAACCCATTTCCGAAATTCCGAAAAAGACTCCTTAAAGGAACTGAGGAAAACGTACCTGAAAATAAGGATGTTACCGTGACGGTTTTGAAGTTGACTGAGGCAAAAGGAATGAATTGAAACTAGGATCAGGGTGTTCGGAGAATATTTATCGAAACCAAAAGCTAGCGGCAACAACGGAACAAGTCATCACGAAGATGCTGTTTTGCTTCACCGCAAAAATTTGGATGTTTCACTGAAAATATCGTGAAATAATCACCCAATAATTTGTCTCCTTACCTCTAGAATTGTCTCAAGCAAAAAGGAATCATCGTCATAATTCTTTGTCCAGGTATTGCTGTTCGCTCCTCGTTACAGTCAGTGTCTGCGTACAGACTGATGCCCGCTTCAGGCACTCGAAATCACTGTCATACTCAAAACTCTCAACGTCCTCTCTATAGGCTTAGGTTCAGTTTCTTCATCATCATCCAAGAAACTTCGCTTCCAAATTTTCACAAGTTGTTACAGGATGTGCCCATGGTATGGGGTTTCAAACACTGGAAGAAGTCTCCAGTCTTCACACAAATGAAAACTTGCTAGATCTGGGGGCGAAATATTTTCAACGCAGAAAAATAAGAGCGAACAAATGTCAGGTAAATTTCTATTTATTATTTTGTGGGAAAGAATACAAAATCTTCCGGTGTTCCTGTGTTGAATTGTGAAACTAAGCCGTCAGGTAAATGAAATTTCGAATTTGTTTCTAAAACAAAAGGGAGAAAATGCTCAGGAAAAGCAGAAAATTTATCTCGATATACAATACTGGTAATAATACATCATTCCTCTTCAGACAAGTTGCTATAAGAATTAGAATTTTATAGTGAATTAATTTGGTGATGTATATAGATACTGTGATGGGAAACCATTAAAATTAATAACCATTGAAACAGGCTAGGAAAAACTATCGATAATTAACCTCAATCTCGGCGTCAAATAAATGGTTTTAGAAAATATCTATAAATCATATTTTTAATACAGGAATATACGGTAGTGAGCAACCGAAAGTGTTTTTTTTTTTTTATTTTGCAGAATGTAAAATCTGAAGTAATCCTGTTGGTCATATTGCTCTTAAGCACAAATACTAATGGATCACTGTGCCAACTACGTCCCTTACTTTACAGGAAACCCACTTAGGCCTGCCTGACTTATATAGGCTAGAGAAATTTCGTACCAAGGCGTTCTCTGGTGATATCATTGCCAGCCACATACCGAAATGTGCAACAGGAACTGATTGCAGAAATCCACAGCACTTCTACCTGGCCTGTCATTGTTACATTTACTGGTAATATTATCATACCCGAAAAATCAGACTTCATAGATAGAAATGGCAGTTACATTATGTTAATACCGGATGGGATATCAAGAGTTTTAAATTGATGTGTTAGTTGAAGAACCACACAAATACACAAGATCATGGAATTCTGAGGCTCCGTTTGTTGTTGCTGGAGCAAATGATTGCTCAAAGTGGCAACAAATGGACATATTTGATCATTCCTCAAAATGGAGAATATATAACCTCATTATCGTAAGCCAAGAGCATGATGTAATAGATAAAACATATAGCAGACCGAAATGCGTTAATGATATAGACACAGGAATGAAAATGAGGGTGTACACTTGGTTTCCATATCAAAGTTCAGTACGTTGCACTGAAGTGAATGATATCACCCTACTGGACAGTTGGGTTATTTCTGCACAAGGGCACTTTACCAACAACACAGACTTATTTCCACGAAAGATCAGTGACAGCCTCAATGGATGTCCTATGAATGCATGTGTAAGGGACGGTATTTGGTGTCTTAGGAGGAAGTATATTCAATACAATGATTCCAAAGTTAATGTTCGGTTCCATATAACAGGCTTCGAGTTCGATTTAGTAAGGGTTGTTTTGCAACAGATGAATATGAGTTTCAGTCATATAACTTCAACAAAAGTTTAGAAATGCAGGTAGAATAGGTAGATAATTTAACAGGTGCTGTGGCTTCAAAGAAAACTTATATAGCTTGAGGTGGTTTGAGAACACGTTATTTGTCTGTCTCATATTTCGATACCACAAATCCCTACTACATGTTGAGTGCCCCCTGCTATGTACCGTGTTCTATCAAATCCTATGGAGCAGCATCTTTAGAATTCTCTCTTTGGAACTGTGGTTATTTCTGATCATATCGATTGTGATTGCGCCCATTTCTACTACGCTTGTTGGGTGATACAGCTGCACGTCGGAGTGGCATGGGCATAAGACAATGACAATTCCATTGACCAACGTGTTGGTTATCATTCTATGGGTACCATGTCAACGATACCACGCGCACAATTCACCACAATTCAAAATGTGGATGAGCTTTTCGCCTCAGGTTTTATTCTTGCCTACCCACCAGGATAAAGTTTCATTTTCGATAATGGTGACGAATCGAAATTATAAAAATTACAACGAAATCGTGTGATTTGTCAATCGTATGAGATTTGTGACAACTGGGCAAAGTATCAGAGGAGTATGTCAATTTTAGTGGCTGATAAGATTGTTGAAGATAATTACGCTACAGGGATTTATTTTCATGAGAACTTTGAACTTTTGTGTGCAGGTTAGAAGACGAGGTAGTTTTTAACACCAGCCTGACAATAGTAATGTTTCATGGGGACCCACTTTTGAGACGAGTTAATGAAATTATTGATCGTGTGTTTGAATCAGATCTATACATCTACTGGATTGCCCTGAGCATGTATTTGCTTAAATTATATTCTCGGAAGATAGCTATCGTTCATCCTCTATCACATGCAACCTGCTTTCTATCTTCTTTTGATGGTCTGGTTTCTGAATGCCCTCTGTTTTCAGGTCGACTTGTATAATCTTGCTTTAAGCAAAGTATCTGAAGTTGATAAGGTGTCTGTTTCGAAGTAATATTTATTTATGACTTGGTTTATACAGAATTTGTTCACCTACAACACGCCGGCCAGTTCACTTGCCAGCTGTTATATTTTTAACTATAAATTTTAGGATTTGAAAAATTGAAAATTCCGATTCTAGCACATTTGACACATCAGAGAAAAACTGAAGTATTTTATTTTGTAATGACAAGGTATTTACAATCTGTATTATTTTCTATGAGCAAGTTTAATTTGAAATAATAATCTAACCATGTAGTAGCGATTAAATATGCACTGAATGCAAATTCACTTGATCGGAATTACTTGCTTACGAATGAATTAAATTTTATAATTCGAAAAGCGTATATAAATTCAAATGCTAAACTGGCTGACCAATAGTTGTAAAAGACACTTCTGAATCACGTACCTATGAATCGAAGTGTTTTCCTAACCGAATTTTCACTCTTATTAGCCTGTTTGTTAGCACGTTTCTATTGCTGAATTTTCCACAGAGATTTTCTATACATAATTTGAAATTGGATCGGTAACGATGTTCTTGTAGCAGATTGATTGTCTATTTCATTGTGTTAATGAAGTTCTCACCGACATCAAACAGATTTATGAACTCAGTGAACACCCTGTATGTGAATTTCAGTTTCACGCACTAATGGGTTGATAATTTAACAACACAAGTTTCCTTAACATAAATGTGTATCGTTGGGATTTGTGTAATATTTGAGTTCATTTCCGTGTAGAATAATTAAAGACGTTCTTAGTTGCAAACATAATGGTTTATGAAAAGTTACAGTGGTTTGTAAATTTTGACTAGAAGAAATCTCTTGGAAATTCGCCGTATTCCATTTCAGGTGTACTTCAAATAAATTCTGAGTAGAATAATGAAAATTGTTGTCAAATTAGCAATTGTGCAGTTCGTAATTCCAATTTCACACCTGCACTGATAAAGTCTGTATTTCTTGTCTTAGCTGTTGGGCAGGCAAAAACACAAGCAGCAGAAACACCAGTACCTGAGCCAATTGCCTCTGAGCTTTAGTTGGCTATCGACAAGCTAAAAAGTGACAAATCGCCAGAACTGATTAAAGTACGGAGTAGAAAATTTCGCTTGGAAATGATTCGTTTCCCTAATTATGTTTGTTTTCTTTACTATGAAGTCAGATCCCCAAGGTCAATATGCTCCTCATTATTGCGTATTCCTTATTACATTCAAATCCACCACAATCTGCAGGACTCCTCTGGAATAATGATCAGCCCGATGTTAAGACAGCTAACTAATAACTCACAACACTCCCAAGAGAATACCCACCATTGTACTGGCGGTATTCGAACCACAATCCCATTAAACGAAAGGCCCCCGACCCACGCTTTAGTCCGCGAGACCACTGGGATCGGCAGTGGTGTTTGTTAAAAGTCACAAATATCGGTTTCCGCTAATTACGCACTGTACTACATTCCGTGTTACGTCCAAGTACCCTCAGTAGAGAGGTGTTCTGAAATACTACAAACACCGTAGAGTGATACAAAAATACAAATTAATTTTTTTATAAAGAAGTATTTTTTTTACGTCAGAGTGCTCTCCCGTCCTTCCTTGTTTTCTCCGTGTTAGAAAAGGCAATTTTGTTGCGCTTTTATAAATAAAACATCCGTTATCCACCTGATAATTCATAGACAGCAACATACGCATCCTCTTTACAATTACAGATTACCCTTTTGATATAAAAGTTTCAAATACATTTTTGGGTGCAGACAGCATATGACATATATTTAAATTGCATTCTATTATTAGTTCTGTTTAAATTTAAAATTGAAATACTTGCTGGTATCAAATAAATTTTTGCATGTGCTACGAAATATCTTCTTAGGACACTTTTGGTGGTGGAAAGTAAACTGTCAGTCAGAAGGAACTGTGTCACAGTAGCCCCAACCAATAACAGTCACATGACAGTTTAGTGGTCTTCACGTAATACGCAACACGATGCAGTATAAATGCACAATTGGCAGTGTGCTGTTCAGCGGTACGCTGTTGTGCACTGTGACATTATCAGATAAGAAGGAAGTTGAATGCTGCCTTCTTACACTCTTTTTCTCATCTGCATTTTCACATAAATTACAATGGAATAACGTGAAGTATCCATTCGAAAATTTAGTTATATTTGTTGAATATTATCTCGGGAAAGGTTTTATATATGTATATATGTACATATGTATATATACATATATATATATACAAACAAATCTTACACTTTTCATAGAAACATCCTGCTTCCGATATGAAGGCAGATACCGATCACCTTCTACCAAATTACACGGCGTCTCCTCGCAATTGGCCGCAGACTTTACACACACAGCTTTAGAAACGGCATGGATCAATATGGATAAAGATCAGTGTATTACAATCAGTGACTACAATTACAAATTACCAATCACTGCAAAGTATAATCTTCAGAGCGGGTCTCACATGAATTCCGTGAATCCTACCTCAGTCACTTGATAAGCAGCTGCTGCCTAAATCAAAGAATACCGGATAGTTACTTCTCCTCCTCTCGTCAAAAACACAGAACTAAGTCCACACGATTTTGCCCACACTCCTGGATTAAAGCTTAAGTTTGGACTGATTAAGTTACCAGGACTTAAAGGCGGAGGATTTGTGAAATCAATCCTGATATACACGTCTTGAGGCTCTGCGTTTCAGACTGAAAGTCTGAAAAGAATATGGAATTGTTTTCTGATAATGACAGGCAGCATCATCCAGACTAACCAAGAGACTTTACTGGATCATTCCAGTGCACGTCCCTTACAGAGGGCAGGTTCTGTTGGAATCACACAGTTCCCTTGTACTATTCAGTAAAACTTTGTTTATCCTTAAACATGTCACAATATGACATGTCTTTTGAGATTACTTTAACTTTGTTATCTATTAAGGACGCATGTACACGCAGTTGTCGGAATTTAATTTGGGGAGCTTTATACTCAAATTCGTACAGAACTGAGATTAATTTCCTAAGCAGTCTATAGGCTCACAGCAATAACGATAAACATATGTATAATTAGATTATTTACAAAATGAAGTAAAACAATTAACTACTTTCATAATTCAATAAAACGCTGCAAATTTATATAACCGAATTTCATCCTGTAAGTGGCCATGAAGACCATACATGAATTACAATTTTAGAACAACACATTCTTTAATCTCCGGAATGATAATGGTAGGTGATTAGCACAGGCTCTGGGCGGTTTACCCCGTAAAATATATTTGATTCCATTTTTTAAAGGAGGTTCAGGAGAATCCGGTTCGGTCAATTCGGTACAGAAATTCTAATCTCTTCTAGGTGCACATAACTTCATTTTAACATTTTTACAATATTTAAGGCATAAGAAGTCACTTCAATATAACGCAAAAGAATCACCGAATTCAAGATGTGTTTCTAATTCCTGCTGTGTTTCACAATAATCTATTCACAGTATGTGCCTAACAACAGAACATATGTCTGCATAGTTTGTTATCAAAACTCTAGCAGCAAACAACTGATAAAGGAACACAAATAATACGCAGTTACAAGAAGGCGCAAATATGTGAAAATAATAGAAATTTAAAAATTTTCCCCAAGAACCATTCAATTCCCTTTGAATAATTTCATATATTATTATGAGCGGACAACATAACGTTTTGCAGCTTGGAAGTTTACTTGAGCACTGTATATTACTGAGAGAGGGATTAGTACGATGAGTGACTATTGCGTCCTCCCAATGGCTTAGAACTTTTCTGTCAAATTATCACCTTACAATGATTTCAAAATTAATG
>Ga0123355_10017267_pt1 | contig 11399 bp, 9 predicted proteins | sample TergutEmb28metaG_3_FD_89872 | JGI IMG/M metagenome (GOLD analysis project Ga0123355, IMG submission 89872) | Embiratermes neotenicus P1 segment gut microbial communities from Petit-Saut dam, French Guiana - Emb289 P1 | ecosystem: Host-associated > Arthropoda: Insects > Digestive system > Gut ...
ATCCTGTTGACTTTATCATCTTTAAAGCAGGGGCTATGACTTCGCTGCCAAAGACGATAATGGGAACAGTAGAGATGCCCATTAATGCAACCAGCTGGGTAGCGATGGATCCTAAGGAAATGCCGAGTAAATACTGTACTCAGTGTCACAGGCTTGAGAATCGTCCTGGTGGCGAGCCACTCACTAGCCCGGGCATCATCATGGATCATGCCGCACATACTGATCGCGACATTACCTGTGCATCATGTCACAACCGTGTAGGACACAATGAACTTGATAATGACTGGCAGCCAATTTGGCCACCGTACCCTGAGTACTTGCATGATTCTCCTTTCCATGATGATTTCATGTTGATGACAGCCTGTTATCGTTGCCATCGCTTCCCCGAGAGCGACGGCCAGATTGTGAGTACTCCGTATCCTGTGGGAACCTTCCCTGGTGCAACAGGCGAGTGTGAGATTTGCCATACCGACTACTTTGAGCTTGTTCCATCCAACCACAATGTACCTCGCTTTATCGAAGACATTCATGGTCCATGGGCGGTGCAGATTGAAGAGGCTATTGAGGCGTTTATTGAGGGTCCACTTGATACCTATAATGACATGAGTGGGCGTACTGACGCAGAATCTAGAGCGCTGCATGGTGTGCCTTCTGTTCGTGCAGTCAACTATTGCTACACTTGTCACACACTGCAATTCTGTGATGACTGTCATGGTGGTATCAGAATGCCGCACCCAGATGGCTATATTGCTCAACCACATATTGACGATGCTACTGACTATCCAGAGTCATGTGCAATCTGTCATGAAGTATCACCAATAAACAATACTCCTGCTGCTGCAGGCTCACTCGCAGGTACAAGCGGTGGGGACACTTGTAGTGCCTGTCACCATGGGCGTCCTAACCTGGATTGGGACTTTGATGTGAATGTTAGCTGGGAATGGATAGATCATATTCCAGCCACACAAGCCTTGGGTGCAACCGTTTGCTTTGACTGTCATGCTCCTACTTCGTGTGCACTTTGTCACGTAGGGCTGGCTCAGTAACATACGCCACGTAGATCCACTGTAAGGGGGATAGGCGTCTGATACGCGGATATATTCCGTGCGCGTCAGGCGCCTTTTACTATGAATTCACTAGACTTGACACTATTACATGCACCATCAATTTACGACTTTCGCAAGCGTCCGCAAATGTTTGGTCCAATTTCAGACCTTGTGCCGTCGACGCCTATATTTGAAATTTATCCCATAGGGCTTACAACTATCGGAGAATATCTTGAGCGTAATGGCTCTAAGGTGCGTCTATTTAATTTGGGCAATTTGATGTTGCAAAGCGAAAAATTTGATGTTGAGCGCTTTATAAGCAAAATCAAGACGAAGGCCTTTGGAATTGACTTGCACTGGATGCCTCATAGTCATGGAGCCATCGAGATAGCGCGCATTTGCAAGAAATATCATCCTGATGTTCCTGTGATTTTGGGAGGACTTTCTTCGAGCGTCTTTCACGAAGATCTAATTGCGAATTATCCTTGTATTGATTATGTGTTTCGCGGAGACTCAACTGAAGAACCTATCCGCCAGTTGATTGAATTGGTAAAGGGCAGTAACGGAACACCGTCAGCAGAGTCACTTGCATCTGTCCCGAATCTAACGTGGCGTGATAAGAGCGGCGATTTGCGTGTTAATGAACTGAACTTTGTGCCACCAGATTTCAATGCGCCATCGCTGGACTTTTCCTTTAACATGAAGACGGTAATTCGCGATCGCGACCTTTTTGGAGTTGTGCCGTACAAACAGTGGATCAATTATCCAATGGCGGCAACGATTTGTTGTCGTGGATGCACTCACAATTGTGTGACCTGTGGCGGTTCTCAAGAATCCTATCGAAAGCACTACAATCGCAGACAAGTTGCCTATCGTGATCCGGAATTAATTGCACGTGATTTTGCCCATGCGCAAAAATACATACCAGGACCAATTTTTGTCCTTAATGACTTCATGCAAGCAGGGGATGATTACGTTAAAACCTTTATTGAGGCATTAGGAAAAATCAACCTGCGTGCGTCTATTGGCTTTGAGGTCTTTACGCCTCCCACCGAGGAGCTATATGAGCTGTTAGCAGCAAACTTGAATGACTGGACAATAGAGGTCAGTGCAGAAAGCCATGATGATGAGGTACGTAAGCTTTTTGGCAAAGGGCACTACACGACAGCTGATGTCGAGAAAAGTATTGACCAAGCCTTCGAATATGGCGCAACACGTTTTGATCTGTATTATCTAATAGGCATCCCTGGACAGAATGCCCAGTCAGTACTTGATACGGTTGACTATATTGGCAATCTGTATGAAAGCCTTGACTACGATAAGCGCCTAATTAGCAACATTGCTGCAATGACACCATTTCTAGATCCTGGATCAATCGCCTATGATAACCCTGATGATCATGGCTATAAGTTGCGTGCAACGACAGTCGAAGAGCATCGTCAATTGCTGGTTCAGCCATCATGGAAATATGTCATGAACTATGAAAGCATTCATTTGCCACCAGATGAACTAGTTGATGTGACCTACGAGGCAGGTTTACGACTAAATGAAATGAAGCGCAAATCGGGATTGATAGATGGCAAGACTGCCAATGAAGTGCGTGATCGTATTGAAGAGGCTAAAGTTTCGATGGCACATGTGGATAAGGTTATGCGTGACATTTCACTTGACACACCAGAAGCTCGTGAGAAAAAACTGGGTAATTTGCGCAGAGAAATGGAAGAACTTTCGGAATCTACAATTTGCGAAAAGACCGAACTGCGCTGGCCAGTCAACTTCCGCATGAGTAATCTGTGGGCATGTATTAAGATATGGGCGGTAGAAAACGTTAAAAACATTGTAACGCTAGGCAAAAACCCTGCTGCGTCAAAAGTACATGCAGAATGGCGAGCAGAAAAAGGGCTTCCAGTGCGACAAGAGTTAAACGATGAAGAGGCTGTGAAAAATCAATAAAGTGCTCAAGCAGGTATATCCTTTGAGTGCTATACTTAACAAATGATTTGCGGCATTAGCTGCCTGCACTCAAGCAGACTTAATGCTTTGAACTTTGATGTGTAATTTTGAAGGAAGGATTGTGCAATAATGTCCGATGATCTTTTTTATGAAGACGAGCCAGTTGAGGCACAAAAGAAGCCAGTAAGCAAGAAAAAAGCGAGCCCTGAAAAGACTTCTGGTACTGCCCAGAGAAAAGGTGCTCCTGCAAAAAAAGGTGCTCCTGCACGTAAGGCTGCTCCTGCCAAGCAGGTTCCTGCAAATTCTGGTTTTGAATTCACCTCTGTAGTGGTAGCACTCATTGCGGTGATTGCACTTCTGATTGGTTTTCTGGCAGGAATGCTTGTTGCTAATGTGTTTCTCACCCCAAGTGTAAGTCCTGGTCCAGCCAATATGCAACAGCAGCCTGGTGGCGGCATGGGTGGCATGGGTATGGGTGGCGGCATGGGTGATGCTCCCATATTGAGTGACGAAGAAATGATGCAGGATATGCCAGATGGACATCCTCCAGTCGATGCTATGGGTATGGGCGATGATGGTATGCCAGGCATGACAGATAATGGTGCTGCAGACGAGGATGTTGCAGACGATGATGGCGCCTCAGCTGACTACTAGAAATACAGATTAGGAGCTAATCGAAATTATGAAAGCAATCGATAAAAGTTCTAGCCCGCTTTGGGTTCGCATACTTGTATGGATTTTGGTAGTTGGTTTGGTTGCAGCAGCCATATTTGCTGCGGTTGCAGTATTTCTTGAGTGGGGGAACGAGCCAGAATTTATGCCTGGTGAGCCAATTATGATTGAAGATATTGACAATCTGCCACCAGAAATACTTGAACAACTAAATCAAATGCAGCTTGATGATGAACAGGGTGCAATAGAAGCACAGGATGACCAGTAAGCTAGATTTTTAGCGAAACTGTGAAGAGAAAAGAACAATAGGGCACATGTTTGGGATTGGTGGTTTTGAAATAGCATTGATCGCAATAGTTGCCCTATTGCTATTTGGTCCAGATAAAATTCCTCAGATACTGCAAACTGTACGAAAAGCAGTTGACCTGTATAGTGATGCTCGCTCGCAGGTTACTGAGGTCGTAAATACGCAGATAATCACACCAGAAGAACAGGAAATGCTCAAAGACCCCCTGGGGTTAAAAGGCGTGAAAAGTTCAGTTGATTCGATGCTGACGCCACAGCGCTCAAGTCTCTACACGCAAGATGCTGCAGAATCTGCACAGGGTGGCAGTGACACATCTTCTGAATCTGCAGAACAGCAGGCTGCCCCTCGCAGTAGTGCTGCAGGGAGTATTTGGGCGAGTCTTGAGCAGGATAAGGAGAATGGGTAATCCGTGGCTGCTAAGGTCTTTTCTGATCCAAAGAGCCTACCCTTTTTTGCGCACTTCACCGAACTGCGCAAGCGCTTGACGCAATACATTGCGGTACTGGTACTGCTGAGCTTCATCTTTTACATTAGACCGATATATGAATTCATAATGGGCATTTTGTTCAATCCCATTATTCCTCACTTGGCAGACTACCAGACCCAATTAATGTTTACGGGTCCATTCGAGGCGATGACCTTTCGTTTCTCTGTTGGCGTTTATGCAGCTCTCTTAGTGACTAGTCCGTTGTTCGTCTATCACCTTTTTGCCTTTTTTGCTCCAGCGATGAAAGAGCGTGAGCGCAAATGGGTCTTTCCTGTTACCTTTGCTGCTGCAGGACTCTTCATTTTGGGAGTCCTTTTTGCCTATTTTGCTGTTGTGCCAATGGCATTTGAATGGTTAGTATCGCAAAATACCGACTACACTGTGATTATGCCTAGAGCGCAGGAATGGCTTTCTGGTGTTGGAATGCTATTACTGGGTTTTGGAATCAGCTTTGAACTGCCACTCGTCATGTTTTTCATGATTGGACTTGGCGTTATTTCCTATCCAGTATTGCGTGAATCATGGCGTGTCGCATATGTGGCAATGTTTGCCGTAGGTGCTATTGTTACTCCTGACAAGTCACCTTTTACTATGGTGGCACTTGCTATTGCATTAATTGTCCTTTACGAAGGGGGATTACTTGCTGCACGCTTTGCCTTTGCCAATCGTGTTGACGAGCAATATGTCGACCTGTACGAGGACATGCTGATGTATGATGATGAGCCAACTGATGATAAAGAAGAACTCGCAAAACGTAAAAAGATCACTAAGCAGGCGATGGCTGCGAAAAAACGAATTGAGCAGCGTGAGGCACGCCGCAAGCAAGAATCTGACGAAGGTGATGCAGCGACTGAAGGTGCTAGCTCCAATAATGCTGCAGATGTATTAGGCGATGCGTCATCAGATAGGACAGATATCTAGCATGCATGAAATGAGCATTATGCAGTCAGTTCTCGACACTGCCTTTAGTGCGCTTGAACAATCGAGTGAAACACGCATTACTCAGATTGTGCTGACCATAGGCGAGCAAACTGACATTCAAGAAATTCCGCTCACCTTTGCATTTGAGGCGTTAAAGCCAAATACTCCTGCACGCAATGCACGTCTTGTAATTCACATGCTGACAACGCGCTCGCACTGTGATGACTGCGGAATAGACTTTGACCACGATCGCTTTTCGATGATTTGCACTGATTGCGGATCAAGCAATATCAGCTTGCTAACGGGACGCGAATTGCGCATTGATGCACTTGAGGCAGATAGTGAATCTTTCGAGAGCATCGATTCAGACGCTGATCCTTTTGCAGACTTTTTGACAGACAGACCAGAATAATAGGTAGTGCTACAGGACAAGTTATGACACACATTGATATTTCAAAGCCAATTTTGGATAAAAATGATCGCTTGGCACAGTCCAATAAAGAATTGTTGCGAGAAAAGAAGATATTCGTTCTTGACTTGATGGCAAGTCCAGGTGCTGGCAAGACGACGGCAATTCTTGCGACGATTGAAGCCTTAAAAGAGCGCTTTCGAATTGCGGTAATAGAAGGAGACATTGCGTCTGACGTTGATGCGCAAAAAATTAAAGCTGCAGGCGTTCCTGCAATACAGATTAACACGGGCGGCGTTTGCCACTTAGAATCTGACATGATTCGACATGCGCTTGACCAGCTTCCTTTGGATGATCTTGATTTGATTATAGTGGAGAACGTTGGCAATTTAGTTTGCACAACCGAATTTTATCTGGGAGAAAATGCAAAGGTGATGATACTTTCAGTTCCAGAGGGTGACGACAAGCCACTCAAGTACCCTACAATCTTTCAAACTTCAAAAGCAGTAATTTTGAGCAAGACAGATACCATGCCAGTGTTTGACTTTGATTATGAAGCCTTTGAGCGTACCGTAAATTCCCTAAATCCAAAGGCTCCAATTTTTCAACTCTCTGCAAAAACAGGGGAGGGCATTCAACAGTGGGCTGAGTGGTTAGCTAATCAGGTTAAGCACGCCCAGAACGCACCAGACGGTCAATCTTTGCATTGAACAACATAACCTGCGAAAACATGTAAAGTACTACGCTTATTTCGCAAAACATGCAATTCTTCTTGGTCTTGACAGTCTGGACGCATTCCGAACACCATGTACTATTGACACCGTCTCTTTCTGTTTGCAAATAGCAAATAACTACATACGCACATTGCAGTAAGAGACGCTATTATTCCCATGAGTGCAGATACTGCAGTAGTGCTGTCACCTGTTTCAGGACCAGGAGTGATTGTTGGCTCTTCAGATGTCTCTGCGACGACCTCTCTCGGCGTCTGTGCTGCGACAGAGGGTCGGGGAATGACTTCAGTAGGAAGCAAAGGAGGGATATTTGGTCGCACAGGATCAGTCCCTGAGGGATCTGGCAATCTGTTGGTAAAGGTACCACCGTTAATACGATGTCCGTCGTGTGACACGCGAATCTGAATGTCGAGCATTTCCATGCCTGCATTTTCCGCTACTTCAATTTCTGTTATCTGATATGTGTCATAGATTAAAGCACCCTTACTATCAGTAATTTCACTCATTAGTCCAAGCCATACTCCGTCAGTGTAGAGCTCACCAGCATTTACTCGTGTACGCCTGTTGACTTCAGTCCAGGGATTTATGCCTGTTCGTGGTCGTTCTGCAGAACAGGTTGAAGCCTCACCGTTTTGGTTGGTGATAATTGTTGCTGTCTCGCCAGTAGTAAGACTTGTAATGGTGAAGGGTATATTTCCGACACGACCGTGACTGCGGTCAAAAATCTTGTTAAAGGCAAAATCTCCACGTATGACCTGCTGTTTTACTGTAGGTGCTATATATGTTTTGACAATCTCATCAGTTCCGGTAGGTATGATGTGCACTGCAAAAATGTCATCATTGATTACATAGCCAGCGGGCGGTCTTACCTCTTGAATGGTTACGGTACCCAATGGGAGTGCTACGCGACCTTGCGAGTCTGTCCACACAGGAGATGACCTGTTTGTCTCAAGGGAATCACTTTTTAGACTCGCTTGCCCTTTTTCATCAGTCAATACATACCATGTACGCATAGCTGTTGTGCTGTCTATCCAGTCAAGATTTGTAGTTGATCGAAGTGGTCCTGGATAAAAGTTAATCCTAAAGCGTGCACCTGCAAGTGTTGCTGCGCCTTGAGGTTCAGAGAGTCCTGTCTCACTGTCAACCTTTCGTAGCAGCAAGTCTGCGCTGTTGACTTGTGGCAGGTTGGACGGACTATCGCTTGCTATAGCCAAGGTTCCTGCCGGATTCATCTGTTCAATACAAAGCGTTGCCTGTCGGAGACTTGAATCAAGCGCATATCCCATTGGAGGTCGTACTTCTGTGATGCTGTATGTGCCTAGCGGTAGCCCTGGGGGCGATACACCGCCTATTGCCCATCTGGACAGATCAAAACTTTGTGAACTTGCCCTGCCTTGAGCGTTTGTGACAAAGGTGCCAATTACGGTATTGGCAGTACTGGATTCCGCAGGTCCTCGAACTTCAAAGTGCGCGCCAGCAAACGAATATAGATCATTGCCGTTCGTGATATCTGTATTGGCTGATTGCTTCTCGATGTCGATACGACCAAAGATGATTGGATCGTTCGTAAAGGTGACACTTGCATTTGCAACAGTTTCATCTGAAGTCATTCTGGCAGAACTCAGACGTACATTTTGCGTGCGATTTTCGCTTAATGTATGGCCGCGAGGAGGCGTGACCTCTGTTATTGTGTATCTGCCCAATGGCAGTCCAGGAGGTACCGTTTGGCCGGATTGTGCAAACCACATGCTTGCCATATCAAGCTGCCTGGTTGTTGCTATGCCTTGTGCATTGGTAGTGATGGTTCCTAGTAGACGATTTCCTCGCAGAGCATCACGAATTTCAAATTGGGCACCTGCAAGTGTATAAAAATTGTGTGAATCAAATACTGTTTGATTGCTTGTTTCTTTTCTTATTTCGATGTGGCCTGCGATAGGAATGTTTGAAAAGAGTGCAATTCCTGTTTCTCCTGCTCGCAAATTTACTGCAGATGCTGTTTCATCTCGCGGCAAATACCCTACAGGAACCCGGGTTTCTGTAAATGCATGCCATCCAGGATTCAAATCTCTACTTTGGGTAGTATCATCAATGGCAAGATAGGCGATTCGATCTGTCCATCGCGTGATGCCAGATTCAGCCAGTTGTTCAATTTGACTGCTGGTAAACCAATCTGAAAAGTTTGGCCCCGTTTCTGGACAAGGTCCAATGGCATCTCGCATTGTGCCTCTGGCTAGATTGTACGTGCCGATCCTTGTGCTACTGTTGTTGCTTAGGGCGTTCTGACGTGCGTTTTCAGCACTCGTTCCCGCGTGTAATACAAATCGCGCATCAGTCATTGGCCCGTAATAGATGTATCCATCCTGTGGATCTATTAAGCCTGTTGTAGGAGAAGGTATAAACTCAACGCGACTCGGCGCAATGCGCTTAATGAGCGCTACATCTGTGGCGGGGTCTTCGAATGCGCCAGTAGGATGTATCATTGTTTGATGTCTAGTGCGTCCACTGCTGTATGTCCAAAAATCTCCAAAGGTGGCAGAATTTGAACTACTTGCATTAGTTACAAGCCATCTGGCCGCAGCAAGTACTCTGACTCCTGCAGGACCATTGGCAAATTCGGGCGCAACTGATCGTGGGATACCGCCACCCCAGCCCAAAGACCACAGAGCATGTTGCGTTGCCATTTGAGCTTCTGTACGCGTAAGGCTACTTACTCCAGCACGTGCAGCAAGGGCACTTGCACTTTGATTGGGAAATCCATACGTCATAATTCCGCGCACGCGATTGTCGCTGACTGGATTTGAGCTTCGCGTATGTGTGCTGCCTGCAGCAAATGGAAATCCCTGTTCCAGACAATATACAATCATGCCATCACTTGCAATCCACCTCCCTAAGAATGCAGTTGAATGAAATCTGGGTGCTGATGTCATTTGAATCGTGATTGATGCTGGCGGCATTGTGGCTACTGCAATTGTAGGCAGTACCATGGCAGCAGTAATCGCCAGTATCATTGTCAGACAAAGAATGCTCAATCTGCGTACCCCCGCTATGGGCAGTACCGCAAAAGAAGCATTTATATCTGTGCGTGCTCTTCTCATTTCATTGTCCTCCTTTGTAATGATTGGGTCATTGTCAAAGCATGAAATCTCACCCTAACAGACGGTGCTTAAAGTCCGATTAGAACTGGATTAAGTTTGGATTAGCAAGGGGCAAAGCATTGATAAAGTGATGATTAGGACAGGATTAAATGTCCAGTGTGATAGGCTAAAGCATGCTTATTTATTCCTACATAATTGGCAGGAGAAAAAGTTGAGAACTTTGACAGGAAGCTTTGGAACAGGCGTAATTTATAATCCTGATGTTGAATTTGGTGCTGTTGAACAGGTTGTGCAGCTGCTGAATACGCCTTTAGCCCAGGATGCAAATCTACGTGTTATGCCAGATGTTCATGCAGGTGCTGGCAGTGTGATTGGTACTACGATGCAGATTCACGATAAGGTCTGTCCAAATCTTGTTGGTGTAGATATTGGTTGTGGACTTATGGCAGTTCCCCTTGTTGGATTAAGTGGCAAAGACGGAGATGATGACCTCAATTTAGTTGAGCTTGACCGCTTTATTCGTAAAAACATTCCTTCTGGCTTTGCAAAGCGCACTTCAAATAAGTTAAGTCCTCTTGCAGATCGTACTGACATTGCCAATTTGCGCTGGGATGCGCCAAGTAAGTATAGATCAGGTGATGCACATGCATCTGTAGGTACTCTTGGTGGAGGCAATCACTTCATCGAAGTCGGCGTGGACGCTGATGGTGAAAAATGGTTAACAATTCATAGTGGTAGTCGCAACATAGGATTGCAAGTTGCAACACACTATCAAAAACTTGCAGAGCGCACCTGCGATGATGATGTTCCCAATGCCCTGAAATATCTAACAGGTAGCCTGATGGAGAGCTACCTGCATGATATGCAAATAATGCAGGAGTATGCTGACTTAAATCGTATTGCAATGCTAGTCGACATTTTGGACTATTTGGGACTTGATTTAGACGATGATGCAATTAGCACAGGCAGTGTAAGAACGGTGCACAATTACATAGAGATCGATAATGATGATAACAGTACTGCAGGTAGTTCCACATTGCGCAAGGGTGCCGTTCGCGCAAGGGCAGATGAATTGTTTTTGCTGCCGCTCAACATGGCAGACGGCATTTTGTTGTGCCGTGGCAAAGGCAATGCCGACTGGAATGAATCTGCTCCTCACGGAGCTGGGCGCACTCTTTCGCGCAGTGCCGCCTTTAAGTTGCTTGATATGGCGGAGTTTGAGCGTCGCATGAATGGCATTTACTCAACCAGTGTTCACAATGACACTCTAGATGAAAGTCCGATGGCATACAAGGATGGTCGCGCAATTGAGGAATTAATGCTTCCAACGGCAGACCGCATTGATAGGTGGACGCCGATTTACAGTTTTAAGGCTCGTGGCAATAGTCGCAAGGGGGGCAATCGCAGTCGTGGTGATGACCGTAAAATAGGCAAGGATATGTAAGGCAATAATCGCTGTTAAATTTAGACTGCCAAATTTGAAATAGGATTAGATACGCGCGGGGGCGTGGCATAGGTTGACAGGCTGTATATTTCCCTCTAAACTCATTATGCTTGTACCTGGATGGGTACTAGCTTTTCGTGCGTGTTTACAAGTAGAGATACAGTGTGGATAGTGCGAGACTTGAAACTTGACAGTCGTATAGTTACACAAAGTAAGATGCACAAGTGCGAGACAGATTTTCTGTTATGCATGAAGGCGCGAAATGTGGGGGTGTGCCCGAGTGGCTAAAGGGGATGGGCTGTAAACCCATTGGCTATGCCTACGTTGGTTCAAA
>Ga0123355_10017268_pt1 | contig 11399 bp, 5 predicted proteins | sample TergutEmb28metaG_3_FD_89872 | JGI IMG/M metagenome (GOLD analysis project Ga0123355, IMG submission 89872) | Embiratermes neotenicus P1 segment gut microbial communities from Petit-Saut dam, French Guiana - Emb289 P1 | ecosystem: Host-associated > Arthropoda: Insects > Digestive system > Gut ...
GTATGGGTGAGGAGAGGGGGGTGTTAGGGTCTTGGTGGGGAAACTGGAGGGAAGGAGACCACTGGGGAGACCTAGGCATAGATGGATGGATAATATTAGGATGAATCTCCAGGAGGTGGGATGTGGGTATATGGATTGGATTGGGCTGGCCCAGGATAGAGACACGTGGCGGACGCTTGTGAGTGTGGTAATGAACCTTTGGGTTCCATGAAATGCAGGGAATTTCTTGACTAGCTGCAAACCAGTTAGCTTCTCAAGAAGGAATCTGCACCATGGAGTAAGTAAGTAAGTAAGTGTATGTGCCACCTGTGTGCCTGCCTGCCTGCCTGCCTGCCTGCTGTGTTATTCTAATGCCATAGTATTCTTTGCTTACTTACACAAGTGGCAGTTCTGTGTTCATAACTGTGCCATTGGAAGGATAAAAATGTAACATAACTGTTTTAATAAAGAAGGAAATGTGATTTTCAGCAGACTTTTCCATACCTAACAGGTAATATTTTTCACTTTCAACTTCTGTCTGAAAAAAAAAAATTATTTGGTTATTATAAGGATGATGTTACAAAATAAACTGATTTCCATGTAAAATTTGCAGTAATACTATAAGCAACATAGGGCTTTTGTGCTGTAAATGGACTGACCTTCACTTTCTTCCTACAGGTGCAGGGATATTGGTCTGCCATCTTTCTGAGGAACTCCCTTCCATATTCATCATTAGAATGTGCTCACTGCTAGTCTTCCATTCTCCTGCGTTCATTGAATGAAGGCTGGTGCAGCGAGTTCAGCTGAGCTAAAATAAGGAGAAACAAACTTTATTACTACAGGGTTTGTTTGAAACAGATGGTTTAATACAGTGCTTCAAGATAAGGAACTGACATAGCTTGTTTATTAAGGAAATACAGGGAAATAAGTTTAAGGTTATGTTGTTACAGAAATGTGTCAGGTAGGTTTTTCTGTATCTTCCAGAATAGAAGTGCTGTGAGTAATAACGTATTAAAGATTTATTTTGCAAAGTCTATGGATTATGCTAGAAGGATTGTAGATTAAATTATTGTATTAGAGAAATGGAAAAAGTGTCCTTTTCAGCATTTCTGCATGCACACAATGTTGAATTTCCATATCTTTCCCTCATAAAAGGAATATTATTGGCATCTTTGAAATATTTGGTTATCCCTGTACTGCTCTCAGGGCATTGCTTTAAATCACTCTTGTTACTTTTAATTTTCCTGTGTTAATTCCTTTTTCATTCATGTTTCTATCTATGTCTGTATGATGCGTTCATTATTACAAGAAACTGACACTTTTGTGCATGGATATGTTTACAGTCTCTTTTTAAAAGTCAAACACTTGTTCCAGATAACGTAACGATATGTTGTTACATGTCTGTACAGTTACGACCAAGACTGGTAACACCATTCCACATCAAATAATGTAAGTTATTGTTGAACATTTATTCCATCCATTTTCCATTACTTATATCAGTGTAGTAAGTCATATGATTATAGATTTATGTTACCATTGTTGCTCAAGAGTTACTTAGTCTAGTTCTGGTAGGATGAAGTACTTTGGTAGCAAGTGAACTGATATGAATCACAAAGAAGCATAACTCCTTCACTGACACATTTGTAATTCAGTGACATTCCATCTTACAATCTTGATATGAAGGTACTGTCATATAATATTTACACAGATGCAATTTTTGTGGGAGGGGAAAAGTAGTAAGAGGTACAAAATGATCATTTTCTATGAAAAATTTTATTTTATGATACATGACTTTAAAATGGTAGTGACATTATAACCACATGATGTCATCATCGAAGATAGTGTTATATTTTATACTGATGTTTTTATCGTCAAAGGGTATAATCTTTACCTGATAAAATAATTTCTCTTAAATGTTAAAGAGATGATTTTCTGTAAGTTTTTAACTCTTTCAGGCTTACAGTGAAAATAATTATGCCTTCACAAGGCACTGACAGGTCATGGTGTAGTTATTTGCCATGCTGTGTTTTAAAATTTCCCTCCCATCTGCTGTGCATCATTTAATTGTGAAAATACCTGATCTGGCAAGTTTGCCAAATTATGTAACTGTTCTACTCTGAAGGGGTTCAAACAGTCTGCTACTAATGATTGCAGTATTCCATACTAACCCTCTTTGAGCAGATTTTATTTTTAAACTTCAAGATTACCATCCTATAATTTACCAATAAGCTACCATATCTTGTGTCTGAAGCTTACTGCTGGCAGTAGACCATACGGTAGTGACACCTGGTACAAATTAAGAAAACTCTTCAAAAGTATTACTGTTATTTTCAGAGCATGCCTTTCAGATATATCCATGTATCATGCATAAATTGTTCCACCATAATCCCCTCAGCTATGTACTAAATTTGGATGGAACAGATAGCAAAAATATGAGCTGAATATTGTTCCTCTTCCTGTATGATTTGTACAGTCTGAGTGTGAGTCATGTTACTGCCATATGGTCTTATCCTGTTTCAGTTCTTATATGTCTTAAGGAGTCACATGTGATGAAAAATTCCAGTGAGATGTCCAGTATGTTAGGTATGGAATAATATAAACAGGAGGTGATTTTGTATGGCAGTGTTCTACGTTTTGGGACCAGCAACTCTATAATTTAATGTTATGTTTGAATAACTTGCAAGGACATACCTGAAGTTTTCAGCACACTTTTTTGTTGAAAGCCACATTCATATATATTTGGAGTTAAGAGCAAAATGTTTCTTTCTTGAAAATAAAAAATCTTGTCTCACCATGTTTTAAACAATAATTATAGCAGCAAAAACAAGGTTATTTTCAGTATTCAATTTCTGTTGCACCTGGATTATTAAGTTCTTTTTTTTGTCATCTTCCCCCCCCCCTCCATACAATTGCCATAACTTTATAAAATCTTTTATTGATTGGCTTTGTGCCTTCTGTGCTACTATAGGAAACACTTGCCACTTGCAGAGCAACATTCCTGAAAAATCCTGTGAATGGTAAAACTGCAGTGCACAAAGTTAAGACCTGGTGAGAAAAATGTGGTTAGGGAAACCAGAGACAAACAAAACATTATACAAAACATGAAAAGACATTTGTGTTGGAGGTTGGATTTCACTGGAATGATGCCAGTTGTTTCTAGCTGACAGCTGTCATGGTGATTATGTGAAATAGGGTGCATGACACAGGAGAGAGGGAAGACTTCATCAAGACAGAGATGACCTTCAGTTGCTTTGTCTTCTGCAAGTCTGTATACCCCCTTGTATTGTGTTGCAAAAATTTCCATTTTGTGCTAAAATTTCAGGCCTGTTACATCACAATTAAAGATTCACTGTGGTATGCAATCCTCCATAATTATCTTCTTAAAATTCCCTGGCACCTAGTCAGAAACCACATGATCAGCAGATCATGATTCTCCTGTTCTCTTCATGTCGTGGAGGCTCATCGGCTTCTTAAAATATTCAAACCTTCTTTTACTGGCACAGTAGCAGCCATTCTCACCCCAGTCTCTGCAAAGCATTTGTATGGTCACAAGATCATCTCCCTCCCTTCAGTATCACTTACTGCCAACCTTTTCTGTGCCTCATCTTCCCAGCTATACACAAAAGGTCTTTTCCACGTTTTTGAGAAAGGGGTCACAGTGACACACACAATGGAACACTAGCGTTAATGATCCCCTGATCTCATCTCAGAATTCCTTGACTGGCTCACGAAGTTGTAGCTTCTGAAAACGATCCTGTGCCACGAGTTTGTGGCATTGCAGTAAATTATACTGGTGTTAGCCTCAGAAAGGACTTGGAATTAGATTTGTTTATATAAATGTATTTTCTTCTGGGATTCTTAATGAGACTGCATACATTTCTCCAAAGGTAGCAAGTTTCCTATTTACAACACAATGACATGTAAGAACACATGTGAATTTGTATGACTGTTACTTGGAATTGAAGAAAACAGGTTTAGTTTTGTGCATTGTACTGACTGGTTTGGGGATATCTTGCATTAATATAACGGTCAAGTACATGTCTTCTACTGAATGTCTAGGATAGCCTAATGGTCAAAGGTGGCGTAGTAAGAAATTTGATGTGCCTTTCAATAGCCATAACAGCAAAATGGTATCTTCTGGCATAAATTATGAAGAACTTCCCATTCCTGTTTATTAATCATGACACTTTTGCGTTGAGACAGTAACATCTAGGCACATAAAACAACTAAAAGACATTATGTTGAAGATGTCTCTTAATATTATAATGAAACTGTACAGGAGATTCCAAATAAAGAAAGAGTAAATATTTTGCAACTTCTTGCCACATAGCACTTTGACCATCAAACTGTTAGAGAAGATGGCATCTTGTAGAGATGGAAGTCTGCCATTTGTGCCACATATGATTGCGACAGGTCTGGTAAAGCAAACACCTGAATTCAGCATGCAGATATGGATTGTTACCTAGAATATGTGTTGCAACACTTAATTTAGTGGAGCCTGATAATTACTTTGAAAAGGATGGCCTGTATGATTAAAATCATAAGAATTTATTTACAGAACATTGAATCAATTATGTCTGTTTATATGGACTACACATACTTTATGTACAGAAATAATGATAAGTATTCTTCCTTTTGTTTTATAAAGCTGCACCATTTGTATTAATGACGTGATAATCTTTATGCTTGAGACCAAAAGTGCCTGGTCTGAAATAATGATGTGATAGCTGAAAATTGCTGGTGCTAGGGAGAAAGAGGTTCAGTTGGATAGAATGTGAAGTACAACAATTACCTCCTCTGTGTCTACATCTTCATTCCATGTTGTGATAGGGACATATTGTGTACTTCAACAATGAATATGCAACAATATGATTCCTCCAAAGTAATTTCTATGAAAAGGCTATAATTCTGAGTTTCATGTTCATATATGCTATGTTCCAACATGTTGTGAAGTGTTCTGGAATTAAAATGTACTTACATAATTCCATTGTCATTCATTCAAATATGACATCTTGTAAAGTAGCTATTTTATTCCATCTTAATATGTAAATAGTGTGTTAGGGTTGCCATTTGATTCAGAAACTGACTCTGGTATATACATAAATGTACCTTTTAACAGTATCAGTAATTATCTCTGTAAATTACAAGAATGTTACGTGCAAGAAGTCAAGCCAAAAACTGAACAGTAATGACTGCCACTTATTTTAACAATGTTGCCTAACAGACTGTGTAGGCCAGGTTATGTATCTCATTAGTTGAAGAGGTGGGAAAAAACTGTGCAAACATTTTCAGTTACTTCCAGGAGAATAAATATTTTAAAATTTTATCAAATACCTGAACAGGTATTCTCAACAAAATGATTTTCCTTGAAATGAAGCACTATTGTGATCCTTAGATACTTCCTAGTTAATGCAACAGATGGAAGTATATGACCCAACTTGCATGGCAAGTGAAGTTTTCATAGGTGACTGGCTGTGTGAAGTTGGAGCATCTTGGCTAATCACCCAAGACTTCATTGTAGACTTCCATATGTTCTGCAACAAAGAATTCAAGATGATAAATAAAACTTCCTGCATGAACTCTTAATGGCTTCTGTCATATTTTCTAGTGACTTTGAATGATGGGAAATTTGCTTATGAATACGGATATGAAATGGCAATTCCTACCGGGTTCCTGTAATTGTTATAACCCGTTACAACTGTACCATAGTATCAGTTTAGATATAAGTGTGTGATGTAAGATGCCTTGTGGGAACAGCTTAAAGTGAGAAGTGTTATATGAAACTGTTCCATAAATGTATTAAATATATATTTTCAAAGCAAGAAACTTCTTTTAGATACAACTTAACGTAACTACAGCATTAGCAATTTCAAGTTACAGAAACTATTTTTTGGATAAATATTGTTGCCTGTGAAGTTTTTGAAAATAATGTATATACTGACACTGGTCAAAACTGAAACATACTAATCATGAATATGACATATATTTTTAAGAAAAACGTTATGTTAAAGCATTTATGATACAAAGTTTCTTGAAAGGCTGATAGTCTTTCTTTGGAAATATGTTTTTGGATAGAGATTTTTTATTTAAAATATTGTATTTTAATTTATTTGTAATATTCAAGTCATATCTAAGTGGTGTAAGAATATGTTTGCTATTATAATGAAGTTATGCTATAAGGGAACATACCTAAATTGTATAAGTATAGGAAGAAAGTGGAGACTATATCATCATTAACTGCATGGTTCTATATAATTTTGTCTTTTGGTGCAAACTTTTTTTTGTGTGTGCTGTTTGTGTGCAGGTTTTCTTTTCTTGTGTATGTGTGCAATATTATTAATTCCCCTCAGAGAAGAAAATGATGTATACATATCTAACTTGCCAAAATAGAGGATTAATTTGCTGCACATGTGGGACTCTGTTGTTATTCTTCAGTGTGTGGTGACACATTTATGATACTGTAATGCATCACCTTGATGCAATGTTGTAAATCATGTGAAAGGAATATAATTGTGTAGTAGAAGATGAAATAAAAAGTGTCACTACTGGAATTTTAAGTTTATTGGCCTTTTATGAAAAGTGTGATTTAGCTCATAACTTCATGGACATTCCAGCATGGCCTGAATGAATTTTCACTTCTGATAAATAGGAAAACTTTTGTAGTCTTGAAGATAGAAACCAATATTACAACTACATGAAGAACTAATTCATTCTCAGTGGTGTAAAATAAGCTAGAGAGGCAATGGTCTTCTGAATGGACAGCGACAATTCATTTGTTAGTACATTTTTCTCTTTTCCATTACCGTGTTGTTATTCAAGATAACATTGTAGCACTGAATGTCAGCATCAAGTAGGTGGCATTCCTTCTTCATTTCTGAGAGGTCCCACATTCAAGAAGCACCTTGGTCAAATCTCCACCAGAACACCAACTATCTATACTGATTTGAGGGTTGTGTGACTGTGCATCTTCCTCATGAAATAATTTGAAATACCAACTTGATGCAACAAGGTAATTTTATTAATGTATTCTTAGCTCGACGTGTTTCGGGTACATACGCCCATACGCTGCTGCGTAGGTCGCTGACCTACGCAGCAGCTCTCAAGACCACAACCCATCCAAAAACTCGGTGCAGAAAACCATATGCTGCGACTCAACATCTAATGCTCCTGATGATGGGCGTATGTACCCGAAACACGTCGAGCTAAGAATACATTAATAAAATTACCTTGTTGCATCAAGTTGGCATTTAAAATTATCTCTACTGATGTTTTCCATGGTTTCTCCTCAGTCCTTCCAGGCAAATGCTGGGATAACATTCAGTTAGGTCATGGCTGCTTCATCATGGAATTTGCTAAATAGTTTAAGAATGAATCAGTCAGTCTACTTACTGGTTGTCAAGTTTGTGTTTCACCAGGACTCACACCTGTTCTGATAATTACCTCCTAGCATTTAGGACATGATATCTGCTCACAGAAGTTATTTCCTGTGCTCACAAATCACTGTTTCACAAATGGAGATTAAACTAATTACCTAATTGCTAGGATACCATTCATGAAGTGGTCCTACACACAAAAGTGTTTTCAAATGACTAAAACATTTCTCAAGCCACACCTTGACAGGCTTATACAATTGTGCCCACTAGTTATCACATTCTTTCATGCTGCTTCAAGTGACACACCTTTCATGTGATACTGAATAAACAATAAAGCCTACAGCTTTACTGATGAAATGTTGACATTCTTGATTTACATGTCTCCGGTGGCTTTGAATTCAAAGTTTAATAAGTATTTTCTGCAAGAAGCATCCACAGAAATCTGAGCTGGGGGTACTCAAAACTTCATCTTGATAATTTCTACTATGTGAACAATCAGGTATGTTAAAACTTGTGTATCCTTTCTGGGATGAAATTTGTGAATTGCGAAATAAATTAATGACAAAACAAAGCAACTCAAAGCAAATTTAACATGTTACTAACATTGTAAATTTCCTGTACCAGAGGGATTAATAATAGCATATACCTTAAAATGGATAAAATTTCAACCTCATAAACAAAGATGACTTTATATTGTGAAAGAAGGCAGACTTAGAAGTTAGTGGTGAATGTTCCTCTCATATTTCGGTGAAAAGTAAAGGTAATAATGATGTAACTATCTGTAAAAAGTGAAGTGAATATGAAACTCAACTAAAAGAAGCTCTGGATGAACTTATTTCTATTTGAATGACCAATGAGCTTCTTCAAAAGGAATTGCTTTCATATGTGACCTCTAAGAGCATGTGGGGGATTGACCCAGACTACTGATAATAATGTACAACCCTTCAAAAACTGGCCATTGAGACATTCATCAAAGATGAGTTACAACGAAGTGGCAGCACATAAACCCTACACTGTAACCAAAAATTGCTTCCAGCTATTAGACAACCATCAGGTAGAAGACTCCCCAGAAGTGGTACCGAGCAACTACAAAAGGATGTGGAATCAGAAACAACAATATGCGAGGAATAATATTAATGACCATCATGGAAGGACCACTATGCAGCACCCTACAGATCGACAGATACCTCGGTGTGAGCCCAAGGACCAGAACAATAGCGAAAGGGAACTTAACCTAACTTCTAGGAATAACCCTACAAACCCCCAAATGAGTGCCAGTACCAACATAAGTGTGAGTGACAAAGTGATTCATGAGGAACACAAAACACCACAACATATTCCGACTATAGTGAATGGTGAAGTGATTGAAACAATAAGCAGTAAAGTGGAATTGCCTAATCCAAGTAATAAGGTAAGCAAGCGGAATCTCATGAGTAACTTAATAACGGAATTGGCTAACAAAAGAAATAGTTTTTCATCAAACAAAAAACATAAGATAATTTGCATAGGAGACAATCATGTCAGAGGTTTCGCGAATATGATAAAAAACCTTGTAAGTAATAACTTTGAATTTTACAGTGTGTTGAAGCCAGGATCAAGTTCAAATCAGCTACTTGAAACAGCGAGTCAAGAGATAATGAAACTAAACCTTGATGACATTCTGATAATCTGCAGTGGTACAAATGACCTAGCAACTAATAGGACTACATTGGCCTTTCAAAACATCTCGAACATGGTGACAAAAAATAATCACACCAATATTATTCTAGAGAACATCCCCTATAGGTATGACACAGCAGACACAAACACTGTTAAGGATAGCATTGAAAAATTCAATAGAAGGCTTGAGAAGCTTGTTAAAGTATCTCCCCATGCTAGTTTTCCGAAAACTGAACAAAATAGGAAACTATACACAAGACATGGACTTCGTTATAACAGATTGGGAAAACGATACTTGTTACATCAAATAGCCTTAATGGTGTATTCCTTATTGGAACAAAAAATCACTTGTCCTATAAGAGTAGGCTGGAACAAACCTGATGCTTCTGAGGATAAACCACCCAACAGAACTACCTACTTGCAGTAGGAAATTACCAGTAACGAGATCCACAGATTTTTTATGGTAAATGACCTTAGACTTTATAATCCAAATATCGGAGATGTTGCAAACATTAAAAAGGTACACAAAAAAAAGGGAAACAATGACAATGTGAAAAAACCAAAGAAAGGTACAGTTTATTTGAAAAATTTTCATCAAAATATAAGAGGATTAGGACAGAAAGCTGGAGAACTGTTAACTCATCTGCATCCAGACTTCCCTCATGTCATGTGCCTGACTGAACACCACCTGAAGTATTTACAACTGAAGAAGTTTCATATTGAAAATTACAATTTAGGAGCCCACTACTGCAGACAGCAATGCGAAAAAGGTGGTGTTGCTGTTTTTGTCCATAATAGTCTAGGCTTTACCAACATCGATATTGCTCAACATGGCAAAGATCAAGATATAGAAATATGTGCCTTAAAGCTGTCATTTGGCACCCAGAATATATGTATATTAACACTCTACAGAGCCCCTTCTGGTAATTTTAGCACTTTTTTACTCCAGCTCGACACAATTCTATAATCCCTATATACACCTAGGCTACACCTCATTATCTGTGGGGACATAAACATTAATTACCTTAAAGAGAGTGGAAACAAAAGCCAACTGGACAATTTATTACTGTCCTATAACTTGGCCAGCATTATTAATTTCCCAGTGAGAGTACAAAATACCTCTGCTGCTGCAATAGATAACATTTTCATTGATGTATCTCAATTTGAAAGTTACACGATAACTCCCGTTATAAATGGAGTGTCTGACCATGATGCCCAACTATTAACTATTAGCACAGACTATTCCTACGTACCAACTCACAGGTCAAAAACTGTTAGAAAAATTAATAAGTACACAATTTCTGATTTTATTGATAAACTAAGCTGCGAATCATGGGATTCCATCTTTAACAGTGAAGATGTAAATGTTATGTTTAATTCCTTTCTAAATATCTACTTGAGGATCTTCTATTCCAGCTTCCCCCTAAAAAAGTAATTAACTGTAATAATAATGACAATAATTGGATTGCATTGGGCATTAAAACATCATGTAGACACAAGAGAGAATTGTATCTTATAAGGAGAAATAGCAATGACGAGAAATTAAAAAGACACTAACAAGCATACTGTAAAATATTACACAAGGTAATCAAGGAGGCAAAAAAATTATATTATGACACACAAAAATTAAAAAATTTAACAATAAATGTAAAACAACTTGGGAAATCATTAAGAAGCTAACTAACAATCATCACTCCCACAATGAAATACAAGAAATAACGGTAGGCAATAAACACTTAAAAGACCAACAAGATACAGCTGATGCCTGCAATGTCTATTTCTCGTCTGTAACTGACAATATAAATAAAAATAAAGTAAATAACAAAAATAATAATGCAAAGGTTTTTATGACCCAATATTATTTAGAACAAAATTATGCTCATCCACCCCCATCTTTGGTAATTAAGACATTTTCAACTAAGGAAATTACTTCTATAATTAAAGCATTAGAAACAAAAAACTCGCATGATGAAATTTCTACCAAAGTTTTAAAAGTTAGTGCTACTTATACAGGGTGTCCCAGGAGGAATGTGCCAGACTTCGGGAGAATGTTCCTTATGTTAAAGTATACCGATATAACCCAAAACACCTATATTCAAAGTTGAACAGTTACGGAGATAATGGCCAGAGAAAAGTGCAGTCTTCTTGCGGTTCCACGTACTGCACCTTTTCAGCTGACACGTTACGTGTACACTGCACATGTCCTTGAGACTGGAATGCAGTCAACATTGTGCCTGCGTGCCCATGTAAAGTGCTTGGAACCCCAAGGACGACTACGGCGTTAATGCGAGTGTTTATGTAGTTCAGTGTAATGGCTTTATGTCACTCATACGTTAATTACATGTTAAGTACAGATATTAACATTACAGAAACAACATATTCCTGCCA
>Ga0123355_10017270_pt1 | contig 11398 bp, 4 predicted proteins | sample TergutEmb28metaG_3_FD_89872 | JGI IMG/M metagenome (GOLD analysis project Ga0123355, IMG submission 89872) | Embiratermes neotenicus P1 segment gut microbial communities from Petit-Saut dam, French Guiana - Emb289 P1 | ecosystem: Host-associated > Arthropoda: Insects > Digestive system > Gut ...
ATTTAACATTGCGTTAGCAGTTTCAAGGTCATACTCGGCTATGTCAAGCCAATGTTCAAATTTCTCTTGACTGGTCACATTTTCACACTTCTTTGCTTTATTTTACGTTAGTCTGATATTTTTATCAATTGAATTTCCTTTAGGGACATGTACAAGCATATTACTACCCCCCAAGCAACCAAATAGAAATACTATTTTGCAGCCGCTGCGCCAGCACTTCAGCCGATATTACCCTTCTATTAAACAGCTCTAAATTAGCGGCAGTCAAATCCTCGGGTATAAAGGGAAACGCCCTTACCATAGGCATTTCATTATATTCAGAAACCCTGGCAATACCGGCATCAATTTCTTGCTGAATCATATCAAGCCTATCCATTAATATATATGGAATATAAGCGCGGCCCCAAAGTGCCGAATCCCAGTTATTTGCATACAAAACCCTCGAAATTGATGAAGTCAGTGTATGCTGATGGGGCCAGCGCATTCCATATAGCTCCCTATACCCGACCCCGTCTACATAGATGTACAAATTTTGAAAAGTACTAAAATAGTCAAAGGTTTCTATAAGATGCTTAGTAAACTCCCAAGCCAGCCAGGCATTGTCCCCTGCCGTAATGCATACACTTCCGCGAGTTCCGGCATATGTGGCATATTCGGGGCTGATTATCAAACGGTCATCGGTGTTGGCTATGGGAACGCCATGCAAAAAATAATCCTGCTTACGCTGCCCAGGGATTAAGGTAAAGCTGGGGCCAAAATCTGATGATGCTATCCAAAAAACATCGTAATTTATACGCTCTCTTAATACACTGCGGAAGAAAACGCAGTACACATTGCCGGTTGGGTTCCAACTGGCAAATACCTGCCTATGTCTGTGCAAGAAATCTATAAAACGGCTGTCCATTAGGTTGGCTGTACGGTTATCCATGTCGATAAAGCTGGCCATATAGGACTCCAGCACACGCCTGGGCCCGTCGTTGGCAAAGGGCGGGCTTCCGCCAAAAAAGTTTAAATGGTCATACTCGTGGCCGTAGTTTTCCATTAAGTAAGTGTAGATATCCATTAAAGTACAAAAAGTTACGGTGTCATACTGGCTAAACCGCTGGATTATATATTCCGGCAGGCTTGCATTGATAAAGGCATAATGAAACCCAAAACTCATAGGGAGGGCGTACAGCCCACCGTCTATCTCCAGTGCCGTAAGGGGTTCTTGGAAAAAATCCTTACGGCTTACGGTGGGGTCGGCGTCGATAAAAGTATAAAAATCTGTGAAAAACCCTGCTTGGACATAGTGCCATAAAGGGTGACGGTCTAGGAAAATCAAGTCATAGCTATCCCCGGCCATCATCCTTATTTGCAGGCGTTGCAGCTGGTTTTCCCAGTCCTGCCAGTCGTAGAATGTGGGGTCTACATTTAGGTAAAAACGCTCGTCTTCTGGTAATTCAGCCGCTTCTAAAGCCATAAGGGTTGTGGCGCGGCGGATTTCCAGCTCGTAGATATTGGGGGATAGTATGGTTAGTGTCCTTATTGGGAGGGCATCGTTTTGCATTGATACTGTACGGGCCGTTGCCGAAGTTTCTGATTCCGCTGGATAATCATTTTCGGCAATATTGCTTCTGCCGCAGGCGGATAATAGTAAAATCCCAATTGTGAAAACAATCAAAAAATATATTTGTCTCATACTTTACCCCGCATAAACACAGCTTTTGATACTTTGGGTGAACCTTTTCTACCCCCCAATAAGCCAAAGAGATATACTATTTTGCATCCTTTGCGCCAGCACTTCCGCCGATATAAGCCCTCTTGTAAACTGGTCTATATCATCTTCTAAACCCACATGGTCGGGCACAAAGGGGAAGGCCATTGCCATTGGCATCTCGTTAAAAGCGGCAAGTTTAGCCACCGCATCATCTACATACTGCCTTAACACATCAGGGTCACCATCCCGTACAGTATTAAAAGAAAAAAGCTGGTCAAAAATCAGAGGCATATGAGACTCGTATAAGCTGTGTAATATTGGTGAAGATACCAGCCAATTATGAGACGAGGACACTCCTGTATTTGCCTCCAGTATTTTGGATTCTATAGCAAAATCATTAAAAATATTTATAAGCTGCTTAGTAAATTCCCAGGCATTGTCGGTATTGCCCCCTGCTAGGATACATGCTACCGTAATTGTCCCGCTCATATGTCTATGCTCTGGGGCAATAAGTAGGCGGCCGTTTGCATCTGATATAGGTATACCATGCAAAAAATATGGCTGCTCAACATACTCAAATAAGCTAAAAGCCGGGTCCTGATAGCCGCTAGTAATAAAAAAAGCATCTAATTCTGCACGTTCTACCAAGTTGCTGGCACGGCCAAAGGCTACAAATCCCCTGCCAGCAGGGCTCCACCCGTCAAACACCTGGCTATGCCTGTTTAAAAAATCGAAAAACTGGTCATTCACAAGGTCAACGGTGCGGCTGTCCATATCAATAAAACTAGCCATATATGATTCCATTACACGCCTGGGCCCGTCGCTAACAAAGGGCGATGCCCCGCCGTAAAAGTGCAGATGGCCAAATTCGTGCCCATATTCAAGCTGAAGGTCGATGTAGATATCCATTAACTCGGAAAAAGTAATGGTGCTATGCTGGCTAAACCGCTGGATTATAGACTCCGGCAGTTCCGCATTTATTAAGACGTAAGTAAACCCAAAGCTCATGGGCATGGCATACAGCCCGCCGTTTATCTCCATTGCGGCTAATGGGTTATGAAAGAAATCCCCCCGGTTAAGCAACGGGTCGGCGTCAATTAGGGCATAAAAATCTGCAAGAAAGCCCGATTCTGCGTAATTCCACAAAGGATGGCCGTCTAGGAAAAACAGGTCATAGCCCTCCCCAGCCATTAGCATAACCTGCAAGCGTTGCACTTGCTGCTCCCAGTCTGTCCAGTAATAAAAATTTAGGTCAAAATCCCATTCAACCCGTGCGTCCTCCGGCAATAACATCTGCTGGATATTCAAATTAAGCATAGCCCGGCGGATTTCCGGCTCGTATTGGCTGGGGGCCAGTATAGATAAACTGCGTACCGGCGGGCCAGTTTCTTCATCTTGCATTACTCCCCCGTAGTTAGCCTGAACAATATCATCTTCCGGCGGGGGGCCGTTTTCGTCGGTGTTGTCACATGAGCCACATGCGGACAACAGCAAAATCCCGGCTGCTATCAGGGATAATATCCATAGTTTTTTCATGTTATGGCCTCCTTAAAGCTGTAACGAATATACTCCTGCTGTTTGTTTTCGTCGGTCATTATACCATGATTTTTGTGTTAAGATGCACCCGCATTTAAACTTGAATAAAGCCCCCTTCCTAGGAAGGGGGCTGCTTTCCAAACACCTTAATTTGTTGATTTCTTGCCTTTCTTCTTTGTGACAAAAAGCACAAAAAATGCAAAGCCTACAAGTACAATCCCAAATGCAGAAAATAACATCGTTCCTGCACTACCGGTTAGGGGCAGATTAAAGTCAAATCCATTACCTACCCACCAAATATCACGGGGATACTCTTCAAAGATTGGGTTACCGGCATAGTTGCCTATACGGTATACACGATACCCATTGTCATACTCCACATATATTATCCAGTACCCAAGAGGTGCCGTAAAACCACCTGGAGGCGGGGTCACCTCAATTAAGCGGTGCTGGCCGGTTGTACGTAAGGTTAAAGCCACCACCCCATCTGAATCACTAAATACAGGGTCGCCCTCCGCTTCCCAGTCTGAAGTTGAATCCAGACGCCAATATAACTGGAACCCTGCGCCCTCTAAGGGGTCGCCATCTCGAGGGGAAGTTATATTGTCGGTTTTAATAAACTCAAATTCGAAGGTTTCTGGTTCGCCATCAGAGCGGAAATTTATATCGTAGTTGTTAAGTGGGTGGTTGTGTACACTGTGGGAGCCGCCCGGGATACCGGTCCAATCAAATGCATTTGACGGAGGGGCATAGTCATCGTAGGCAGTGTTGCCGCTAAATGTGGTACCGGCGAGGATTTGCACATTATCGTAAGCCTCGGCACCGAAAGCCCCGGCAAGGTTTAGTGGGTTTTCATACTGATGCTTCATTGTAAAAATCGCGCCGCCCATACCATATGTGCCGTCTGCGGTGTTGCTTGTAAACGCAGTGTTTTGGGCTGTTAAGGTTGCGGCTACAGCTATCCATACACCGCCGCCATCTTCATCAGCGGTATTGTTGTGGACCGTCCTAACACCAGTGCCGGATAGATTTAAGGTGCCGGTTGCAGCGTGCATACCGCCGCCGTATTCGGCCTGGTTGTCGGCTATGGTACCGCTTTGCATGTTGAATGTTACGTTGGCTGCAAGGTATACACCACCTCCGAAGGTAGTGGCTGTGTTGTTTATTATTTGGGCAACATCGCCGCTGGCGGGTACTATGCCGATGTATGATGGTGCTTCACCTATAAAGCCGTCGTTGTGGTCATAGTCATAGTCAAAATATTGGGGAGCTTCGCCCATATACATATCACCATCATACCAAGCTTCATCCAGAAACATGCCTGCTGTGGGTACAGGTGCCAGCCCATCCAGCGAACCCATTCTAAAGTTACCGCCAGCTATAGCTACACCACCGCCGCGGAGGGCATGGTTGTTGCGGATGGTTCTTGTTTCCCCGGTGCTCATGTTAAAGTTGCCGCCGGAGATAAACACACCGCCGCCATTACCAGTCAGGGTTAGGCCTTCATTGTGGAAGGTAGCGCGATTATGCTGTATATATCCCCCTGCCATAAGGAAGTACCCGCTGGCCACACGCACACCGCCGCCTCTGTGGCCTCTATTGTTGCCGCCGTTGTCGGTGTCTGTTGCGGCTGCGGTGCCGCCTATTCTTCCGTTTAACATGATGAAGTTGGGGGCTGCGGCTGCACCTATTGCGCTAATATTTACACCCCCGCCCCCGTTTGTTGCACCGGTCCCTACTACTGTATTGTTATTGATTACAGCCCCTGGGTGGTCGAGGGTGACACGTCCGGTGCCTACTACGTTTATGCCGCCGCCCTGGTTAACAACTGAGTGGTTGCGAATGGAAACATATCCTGTGACATTAAAATGAGCGCGGTTTGTGGTATCTGTACCACCTACGTGTACACCACCTCCAGCGGTTGCGTTGGTATTACCTTGGATTGTTGCCGGAAATTGAAACGCATTGCCAGGGATGTTAAAGGTACCGCCGGTCATATGGACACCGGCACCTAGACGGGTGGTGCCTGTTAAGCTGTTTCTTTGGATTGTCCTTGACCCGCTAGTACCCATATCAAAGGTGCCGCCGGACATAAACACACCGCCGCCATTGCCAAGCGCGACATTATCTTGGATAGTCCTTGTCGCTATAAGCGAACCCATTTCAAAAGTACCGCCAGACATCCATACACCGCCGCCGTCGCCTGTATTTGTAAGGCTGTTGGCCGCATCCGCTGCATTATGTGTGGCCCTGTTATGCTGGATTGTTCCTCCGGTCATACGAACCATGCCGCTGGTGATACGCAAACCCCCGCCATTGCGGCCTCTGTTATTGCCGCCATTGTCGGCGGCCGTTGCCGCTGCGGTACCGCCTATTCTTCCGTTTGTCATTGTAAAATTAGCTGTTGCAGCCGTTGTGGCTGTTCCGCTTACATTTACACCGCCGCCGCCATTGGCTGCACCGCTTCCGCTTACCCTGTTGTTGTAGATGAATGTATTTGCGTTATTATTGAGGGTGACACGGCCTGTACCTACAATATCTACACCGCCGCCCTGGACTGTGACAGTGTGGTTGCGAATAGATACCCGGCCAGTGGCATTAAAATGGGCAGGTGTTGCACTTGTGCCGCCCACATGCAAGCCGCCGCCGGCAGTTGCATTGGTATTGTTCTGTATTATAAGTTCAGCCGTGCCTGTGGGGCTGCCGCTTACCGCACTGCCGCCAATCATATGGATACCGGCACCCAAACGCGGCACTGCACCTGTTAGGGTATTGTTTTGTATTAACCGTGTACCAAGCGAGCCCATATTAAAGGTACCGCCGGATATAAACATACCGCCGCCATTATTAAGTGCCTGGTTGCCGTGGATAGCTCTTTCAGCTGTGGACTGCCCCATGTCAAAGGTGCCGCCGGACATCCATACACCGCCGCCGTCTCCGGTATTTGCCGCCGCGTTGCTCCAGTTGTGCGTGGCCCTGTTGTACTGGATATTCCCGCCCAGCATTAGGAAGTAGCCGCTGGTTGTGCGCACACCACCGCCGTTGCGGCCCCGGTTGGTGCCAAAACCATTAGTGTTTGTTGGCATCGCAGAGCCGCCTATTCTTCCGTCAACCAGCGTAAAGTTGGCTGTTGCTGCCGTTGTGGCAGTACCACGTATATTTACACCGCCGCCACCGTTGGCGTCCCCGCTTCCGTTTGCGATATTGGCGTAGACTAAGGCATTTGGATAATTTAGCGTTACACGGCCTGTGCCTGCAACATCTATACCGCCGCCTTGGATTGTTGCAGTGTTATCACGGATAGATATAGGGCCTGTGGCATGAAAATGAGCAGGCGTAGCAGAGGTTCCGCCAACATGTATGCCGCCACCGTTGGGGCCCCAGTTGTTGTCTATAAAGAAAGGCGTCGTTCCAGTTGCACCTTGGTTTATCATGCTGCCGCCTATCATATGGACACCGGCACCCGCATCTGTTGCTTGCCCCCTAATATAATTGGATGAAATCCGCCTTACGCCGTTTGCACCCATAATAAAGGTACCGCCAGATATAAACACACCGCCGCCATTGATAGCAGAGTTCATGTGTATAGTTCTTGTAGCCGTGGTTGTACCCATGTCAAAGGTGCCGCCAGACATCCACACGCCGCCGCCGTCACCTGTAACTGTAAGGTCGGTGGTCGCGCTTTGCGAGGCGTTGTTATTCTGGATATTACCGCCATTCATAAGAAAGTAGCCGCCTGTCATACGCACACCGCCGCCGTTGCGGCCTCTGTTATGGTTTTCTTCATATACAAGCGAGCCTATCGAACCCTGTGTTAGCGTAAAGTTGGCTGTTGCAGCCGTTGTGGCTGTTCCGTCTATGTTTACACCGCCGCCGCCGTTGGCATCCCCGCTTCCGCTTACTCTATTGTTATATATTACAGCATTTGCATGGTTAAACGTAACGCGACCAGTACCCACTATATCTACACCGCCGCCGCGGGCTGTTGCTGTATTGCCGCGGATATTTATTGGGCCATTGGCGATAAATTGGGCATATGCTGTAGTAGAAGTACCGCCAACATGTACACCACCACCACCGCCGGCCATGGATGGGCTGGGCAGGTTGTTTTGGATATACCCGGCAACTGTACCGGCGGGGATATAAAATGTACCACCCACCATATGCACACCGCCGCCTACACTGCTTCCTGTCTGCAATTCATTGTTCTGTATTTGCCTTATGCTATTGGCACCCATATTAAATATGCCGCCCCGCATACTAACACCACCGCCGCCTTGCCAGGAGCGGTTGTTTTGTATGGTTCTTGTTCCCGTTCCGGTACCCATGTTGAAGGTGCCGGCGGATATAAACACACCGCCGCCAAAACCGTTTGTTGAGGCGTTATTTGTTGTGCCATTGGTTGATATATTGTATTGGATACTACCGCCGTTAAAGTTGAAGGTACCCCCGTCAAGCCTTACACCGCCGCCCCTTAACGCCCTGTTGCTGTTGGCGTTAAACGTGGTAGGGCCTCCTATAGTGCCGGAGTTCATGGTAATTGTGCCGCTACCAGCTACACTAATTGCACCGCCGCCCTGGGTTGCGTTTGCATCAATAAATGCCACAGTCGAGCGGTTTCCACGCAAATTGGCACCATCTAGGGTAAATGCACCGGCACTTATGTGTATACCACCGCCGCTTTGCCCCGCTGTGTTGTTGTTTATGGTAACGTTGCTGCCAAATGTGGCTGCTGTTGCATGGGTACTGGTGCGGTTAATGCCGCCGCCGTTGCCCTGGGCATGGTTGTTGGAAATCTGAACGAATGTACTTGTACCTGTATGTGTGAAGTTAAATGCCCCTGTACCGCCATGATTAATGCCACCGCCGTGATTATTTGCTGCGGTACCAACCCCGGTGACCCCGGCATTGTTGCCTGTGATTTGTATGTTGCCTGTACCACCAAGTGTTAATGTGCCTGATATATTTATACCGCCGCCTACACGTGTCGCGCTGTTGTCTCTGATATTTACAGCACCTGAGCCTGCAATAGAGATTTCACCAGCCGTGCGCAACCCGCCACCATCACCGTCGGCAACTCTTATCCCTTGCAGATTTTCCCCTGCACGGTTGTTGTCAACAGTTAGCGTTGATGTACCGGATATATTAATTATTGAGTTGTTGGCCGAACCAATCCCGCCACCATGACGCCCAGCACGATTGTTAGTAACAGTTGTCGTTGAAACCCTCGTCATGTTTAATGTGACAGTACTCTGCGCCGAAGACCAAATTTCAATGCCTCCACCGTCAGTGGTTGCGTTGTTTCCTGTAATCAATCCGCCAGATATCTCAAAAGAAAACGGCGCACCCTGATTGACATTTACCCCTACCCCACCTGCACTAGTGCGGGCAGTGTTGCCCTCTATTGTGCCGCCACTTATGATAACATGTGGCGGTGCATGTGGATTTTCACTGGTGTCACCGTTTGTTCTGGCAACATGTACGCCACCACTCCAACCTCCGGTATTTCCACTAACCGTGCCTCCACTCATGAGCATTGTGCCGCCGCTTAAAATACGTATGCCGCCGCCATTTGAAAGGGAAGAGCCAGTAATTAGCGGTGTAAAGTTATTTGAAATTGTGGCACCGTCATTAACAAAGAGTCTTGCACCTGCTGTGCCACCATATATATTGGAATCTATATCAATTCCGCCGCCGCCAATACGGGTTCCATTGTTCCCGCTTATCAATGCACCATCGTTTAAATGTAGAGTTCCGCCTCTCCTTATTTGAATACCACCTGAACTCACAGCACCACCAGGCCCAGTATATGTGCCTGGCGAAAACTCTATAGTTGGTTCCCCGCTATTTGTGCTAATTAGTGCTACATTGTTGATGTGAAGTGTTCCGTATACATCAAAATGCCGCACGCTTGTAGGGCTTGAGCCTGATGATACTGATGTGTTTTGTACCCATGTCGGCCTTCCTTGTCCGGTTTGATTCTCTATTGTAATGGTTGTATTAGCCGGGATAATTATTCTAAGCTGGTTTGTGCTTTCTATTGTTCCCCAGTTTAGGCGTATTAAATAATTTTCGTTGTTTCCAGCCCTACTGTTAATTGTGCTCCGCAATTGGTCGATATTTGATACCGCAACATTAAAGGGTTGAATTGAAATGCCGTTTCCATCAGATACAGCTTCAAATGCTGGGCTGGGCAGCATGTCTTGCGGCATCATATATGTTTCTGTTTCTTCGCCCATATCCCCGTTTTCATAAGAAAACCCCTGAAGTGCGAACGAAACTGGAAATGAGGGGGGAACATAGTTGGCAAGCACATAAGCTTCATGCGCTGCTATTGCCTGCATCTCCTCGTGCGCACGTATGGCTATGTGGTTGCTATGGTTCCAGTTAAACCTTACCCAAATGGCACCCTCCGGCAGCTCTGGTTCATAGTAGCCGTCGTGGATTATCTCGTCTTGGTTGTGGTCGCCGGATTCATATTCCTCATAGAAATAATCCTCATATTCGTATTGATAACCTTCTTCGTGCTGGTAATCCTCATAGCTGTAATAGTAATCAGCATAGTAATAACTCTCGGCTGGTGCGTCGTACACATTGGGTGTGTATCCGCTGTGGTATCCATAGTAATAGTAGTTATCGCCTTCGTGGTTATCATAAGTTGACGCACTATGGTAGTTATTGTAGCCATAGTAATAGCTGTCGCTGTTGTAATGCCCATAATAATGGTAGGCATCATGATAGCCGCCATTGTAGTTATAATCATCATCCTGATAATAGTAACCTTGATGATTGTCATACAAATAATTATCATCCTGGTAGTATCCATCAGGATTATATGCGTATTGATACAAATCCCCATCGTAGTATCTGCCATGATAATATTCATCTGCGTTGTGATATCCGTCATGGCTTTCGCCATAATAATCTTCGTCTTGGAAATCCTCGTTGCGAGTACCTCCGTCACGGTAACCCTCGCCTGGATAGTAAGCATGAGAATCACCGCCCAAATACCCCCCGTCTGCCCTAGCCCATACCGCATAAAAGGCCATTTCATCCACGATGGGTGTAGAGAAGTCAAAAGGCCCACCATCCGGCGTATCTGACCAGTGGGTGAATATGTATCCGGTTAGCTCTGGTACCAGGGGCAGGATACTTTCGATTGGCCAGCCGCTTAATATGGTCATGCCAAAGTACAGCTCTGTATCAAAATTATATCCGTCATCATACCCATTTTCATAATAATACGAAGAGCCGTCACTATGTGGTGCGTCTCCAATATATCCGTAATCATATTCGTATACGTCTATGTAGCCATACTGGGTGGTGTAAGGCTCATCCCCACCGGGGCCATCATAAGCAAAAATAGCCACTGTAGCTATAACTGCTAAAGTAAATAGCAGTATCAGTGCCCTTTTACCATATGATTTTACGGTAGATTCTTTCTTTAGCTTTGTGTACATCATAATAAAAACACTCCTCTTCTACAACTTTAAATAATACACATAATGCATCATATAGAACTAACAGTATATCTAAGATACCGAGGATTTTTTTGGCTTTTGCTTTATCTTGTGGTTGATAATCTTACTAAGCGCGGAAGTGCCAATAGGTAAATCCAGCTGTTCGATTATTTTTGCCAGTGTAATCTTAGGCTTTACTGCTATCAGCTTCTTTATTTCTTCTAGCTGCTGTGGATTAAGCTTGGATTTACGGCCATTGTTAAGGGGCTTGGGGTTTACCCTCCCTGTCGCGCTAACATGCCTTATCAGCTTGTATATGCAATCCTGCCCCACATAAAACTGCTGGGATATTGCCTTCACGGGGGTACCGTTATGGTAGGCCATCATGATTCTCTTACGTAAATCTGTTGATAATGGTGCTGGCATTTTCCTCTACTCCTTTACACTGGTTACTTATATTTATCTTTTGTCCTTTTACGCAAAAAAAGCTGTCACGTTAGAAATCCAGCAAAACCGTCATTGCGGGCTTGACCCGCAATCCCACTTGGTTGATGTAAGCTAAAGCAGCTATATCTTTCTCACATCAACCTTGTGGGATTGCGGGGCGGGGCCCGCAATGACGGTTCTGCCTAACGTGACAGCACCTTTTTGAAGCATTTGCGCATATGGGAATATATTATATATTGTAATTTTATGGTATTGG
>Ga0123355_10017271_pt1 | contig 11398 bp, 10 predicted proteins | sample TergutEmb28metaG_3_FD_89872 | JGI IMG/M metagenome (GOLD analysis project Ga0123355, IMG submission 89872) | Embiratermes neotenicus P1 segment gut microbial communities from Petit-Saut dam, French Guiana - Emb289 P1 | ecosystem: Host-associated > Arthropoda: Insects > Digestive system > Gut ...
CGCTTGTGAGTGCGGTAATGAACCTTCGGGTTCCGTGAAATGCGGGGAATTTCCTGACTAGCTGCAGACCAGTTAGCTTCTCAAGAAGGACTCTGCACCATGGAGTAAGTAAGTAAGTAAGAACACGGCGAAAGCTTAAGAACAAGATTCGTATACCTTGTTTTTAACGTAGCCCTAGAGGAAATAGTCTTGTACTGCAATGTCAAGCTAGCGGGCAGGCCAGGTTACGACCCCGACCGAGAAATGAGTCTGTCTGGAAATACTGTTCTGAGAACTTGTCCCTTCCACTGAGTTCGTGGGAAACTTGGATGATATTGTACGGATGGTAATGCAAATCCTTGTGGACAATTTGGCGAATGCTACATTTCTTTAAGCGAAGTGCGATTGCTTGCCGCCGAGCTGACCTGTGCGGACTTCGCAACATGGCGTCTCTTACTTGCTCTACATTGTAGGGTGTAGTTGAAGAAAATGGACGTCATTGTAGTTTACTGTCCTTCACTGATCCTTCTTGACGCCATTTCAATACCCGTTGCGGCTAGGAGCATCAGTTCTTTGAAACCGCTGACGGAAACCACGCTGTGTAGCTGTAACAGACTATGTTTTGATAAGCAATACAATTGCCGCAATTCGTTGTTGCAATGACCAGCGTTCCATCTCAACTAAACTCCAAACATCACTACATGATGACGGTCAGTACTAAAGCGGCGCTTAGCTGGCAGGCTGGTTTTCAAATTTAAAAAAAACAATCAGGTTTTTATGACGCATCCTGTATGATAGAACATGAAATCAGTTGGGGAAACTGTGTTGATGTGTGCCCTGATAGGAACAGAACAATGGCAAAAACAACGGCAGGGTGGAGATGCGTATGAAAGAGTGGCGCTGTCTGGTTCAGAGTAGTCGCTGTGAATTTCATCGACAAGCGCTTGTTGCCAACTTAATATGAAGGGACGTAAAAGCTGTGTTGGATGATGGTGTAGAGATAGCGAAGCACGTTAATTTTAGGCCACTTAATGCCAGAATGTTTAAATTATCGTGCCAAGAAATAGATGAATTCTTGGATTTCGCTCGGAAATTTATCTTCTTTTTAATTATCAACCATTTTTTTTCTTTCTCTCGGTTTGGTAAATGCATGTTGGTTGCAGATTGGCATACAGAGCGGACACTTTTACAAGAATAAGTTAACTAAATCCTACATGTGAAGGAAAGATCATGTCTATATTCACAGCAAGGGACAGAATTGCGTCTTTTCAACGTAGACTTGAATTATGGGAGAGGAATGTAGACAGAGGGCAATATGAATGCTCTGCAATTCTAAATGACTTTTTGATAGAAGTAGACTCCAGCCTCGAAGAAACTGTTTATGGTAATATCATTCAATATGTAAATGGTTTACAACAGGCTTTTCAGAATTCTTCCCATCTTCTACCGATGAGGCTACCTGGGTCCAAAATCCATATTGCGTGTCAGAGAAACCGGATGGCATGTCTGTGCAACATTACGAGTCTGTGATAGGTACTACATCTGATACAAGCTCGAAACAGAAGTTCAGTGAGCTTCCTCTGGTTTAATTCTAGCGCAGACATCTTTAAGATTGTCCCCAATTGTCCGAATGTGCATTTCTCAGATGAATGAAGCAACCAACATCAGTATTCGTTTGTCTACAGTCACTCCGAAATTTACAGGACTTTTGTAAGACTAAGAAAATACACCATTCTCCACATTAGTAGACTGTGAGTTAAGACTGAATGTATACTCAAATATTCACAGTTTATCACTCAAGTAATTTTTTTGTTAGTCTGAAAAAAGTAGACTCTAAACATAACATGTGTGTGATCAGTTCTGAAATTTTACATTTTTAATTTTGAGACATATCATCCGAAAACCTGTATTTACGTGAGCAAGAGATGTGATAATTCGTCTTTATTTTTCAAAGACAAAAGGGGTCCGAGAGGAAAAATTTAGGCAACACTGGTTTGCATGTATATGACACTTTCAGTGGTTACGTCATCTTCCTTGAGGTCTAACATTAAAAATGTTTCAGTTATTCCCACAGAGGCCATTTATTTATATTTTTTTTCGTTAGCTTTTTGATGTTGATGACCTGAGACAGTATGTTTACTTGCATCTTGACTTAAATTTGAAGTTTACATTAGTTCTTTGATTAGCAACAGGAAGAACGACCCGGCTCCAAGGGACGATGCCCTTGCACTAACATCACTATATCAAATAAATACCTACAAATGCACACATATATTACTAAGTCACCACTTTATTAAGACTATACGCCACTCCGACATGTTTAAACCCCTAAAGGTTCATCTTCATGGAGTATATTTGATACATTGTGGCAGCAAGTTCAACAAAATGGGTGACCAGATGTAAAATTCAACTTAGTGTGTACCGTGTATTGCGTACTGCAGCAGCAATACGAGTAAAATATACTCCCTGAAGATGGCCCTTTAAGGGGTGAAGCATGTTGGGGTGACGTAGAGGTGACTTTGTATATAAGAGTGCATTTGTTGGTCTTTATTTGATACAGTACAATTTACCAGTGTGCTGTAAGGTGAAGTAATTATGGGATGGAGCTGGATATTGTCCAGGGGTGGACATCATTTTAACTCACTTCACACTGACAAGAGAGTAGAACAATGTTTTTATTCCGCTTTTGTCATAACTGTGCATCTAAGTAACTATCTTGTACCGTACATAAGCCCCTAATTGTTTCACGAAATGGCTTTTGAAACGCTGAATTCCTCACCAGCTCTGCTATAATAATTTCGGTTAATAAGGAAAGCTGTAAAATGTAAAGCAGACCTGAGGGTACCAGGAGGTTCAGGTTCCCAGATATCCAGACAACCTGTATATCAAATTGGTACGCACCGGCCGCCTTTATCTCACAGGAGACATTCCTGGTGCTCATTTCTGTTACAGGCTGAGTAGATCCCAGGCCCATTGCGGCTGGGAGGATTATCTCAATGAAAAATCGCAATGACACCATAGGGAATCGAGCCTACGACCTCCAAGGTTATACCACAGTGCCTCAACTAACTGTGCCACCGCATGTTCCCATGAAAAGCTGAATATCCATCACAAGTGACGTGTTCTAGTACGTACGAACCGTGGCGTTGGTGGTGAATTCAGATACTGTACCACACTGCTGTCACTTGTTCAGTGACGTCACTGGTAGCTTATGTGGCTGACGCGCCGAGTTAAACGACTCGTAACGATATACACGCTACCTATTTCTTCCGTGAGACTGCAACACTGTGATTCTTCGCAGTGTCGACTCCTGCCATGTCGTACCGTTTCGTGGAACTCCATTGTACAGGCTAGTGATATCCTCTGCTATCTGGTGACGGTCCGCGGAAATCCAACATGGGAGTGTGACAGTACTGGCGTTCCTATGTATAAGATAGGTATGCCGTGGCGCAGTTAGTTGAGACACTGAGGTACAACCCGGAAAGTCGCAGGTTTGATTCCAGATGGTGTCACTGGGACTCTTTATTTATTTAATCCTTCCCGCAGCGCTATGACCCTGGGAGCGACGAAGCCTCTAACAGAAATAAGTACCAGAGATATCTCACAGGGGTAAAGGCGGTCGGCTCGTAGGGCTGACAACCTTATTACCCGTCATGTGTCGATTGTCAGAAATTCTGTGAACATCAACATCCTGGAGCCCTAGGGATAGTTTTATTTTTATTAAGTTGGTAAACCTCATGCTTGTAAGGTTTTATGTGGGGATAGACCTACATTGAGCTGACCAATACAGCCGTAGCCCAGTCTCACCTTCACTTAGTTATACTAAATTTTATAAATTTCTCATCTTCGTTTTGGTATACAAAACTGTTTTATCATATTCGCTAAGTGTAAAAAATTTTCTTCTTTTCATCTTCGCGGGGGTAAGAAAAGTCTTATAAATTTCTATTGTGTGTAGCCCAACCGCCAACTCTCCATGTGTTTGTCGGACATACTTGTTTCGACGTCTTTCACCTAATCATCAGTATCCCGTAATTTACTGTCGTTTAGTGTCGTGCACCTGTGTTGCATTAAAACCCCTGCCAAACTCTGTTTCATCCTGTACCGCAAGTGTAAGTTTCTTCACTGCATTACCTTCGCCGCTGTTCTTGCACTTACACGCCGTGACGTTTTCAGTTACTTGTATGCTTTTGTTTTTCGTCTTCATACTGTGCTGCCCATGTGGCAAAAACTTCTTTATTTATCTCGTTCGGCTAGGACAAACAATGTATTTGTATGTTGGTCTTTCGTAAACAACACACCAGCGATGAGACTGTGATACTAAACCGAACAACAGGACATTTGCCAGAAAAGTGGAGTTTACACAATCTAATGCAACACCTGCAGCAAAGTAAACATAGGACAAACTGGCCAACATTCAAACACAGATGCAGTGAACAATTAAGAGACCCAGATACGACACGAACAATTCCAAGTACGAAAGACATACTCAAAACAGGACGTGACTACGGACTATATGAGATACCATGGAAATAAAGAAAATTCGAGGAAAAGGCCCACTGTTAGACACACACACTATATGTATGTATGGATATATGTATGTACGTATGTATGTATGTATATATATGCATACATATATATGTATATATGTACCTATATATACATATATATGTACATCCAACAGAAAACACAGAAAACAACATACTGAAAGACCACAATATCCAGACACACAACCGAAACTGACCATATGCCACACGGAACACTCTTAAGCATAAATTTCTTACCATTTTCTCAGTTCGCAAAATTTGCGAACGGTGGTTATTAGCTCTTTCAGGTTTGTCTGTCCGTCCGTCTATTCGTCTATATATAACCAATTGCCTCCCACTGGACAGATTTTAATGATTTTTTATATTTGAGTATTTTTCTAAAATTGGGGAAAAATTTAATTTTCACTACAATCCAACAAGAATAACGGGTTCTTTACACGAAAACCTATATACGAGGGGGTGCTGATAAGTCATTAGCCCGACCAGGAAGGAAAAAAGATACAGCGAACAAACTCGGGATTTATTCAACATACTCCCCACGAAGCTCAATACACTTCTTAGCCCGTTGCTCTAACTTTTGCAAGCCACTCAAAAATATCAGAATGTTATCCGTCCAACCAGGTTCCGCGGCAGCAATGAACGCGTCGGACGAAAAATGGTGATATTTCAATTATTTTTTTCAGTCCTGGAAACATGTGGTAGTCCGTCGGGGCCAGATCCGGGGAATAGGGTGGGTGATCAAGCCATTGGAAGCCCAGGTAGTCCAGTTTCTTCTGGGTTGCAAGTGTCCGGTGAGCTGGGGCATTGTCCTGCAAAAACAAGACCCCCTTGATGAACTTCCCGCGGCGTTTTTCCTTCAAAATGTCCTTCAATTGCACCAGCAGAGATGAGTAATACTCTGCGTTGATAGTTTGGCCATTTGGTAGATAATCAATGTGGAGAATGCCGTCTTGATCCCAAAAAAATCGAGGCGAGAACTTTTCCAGCAGATTATTGCACTCGGAAATTTTTGGGGCGGGGTGAGCCGCCAAGCCGTAACTCCATTGGTTGTTGCTTTGTCTCCAGGTCATAGTTATATAACCAGATTTCGCCCATGGTCACTAATCGCGACAGGATTGCGCCGAAAAAATTCCAAATTTGCTCTTACACCTGGCGCCGTTGATGTTTTTGTTACGCGTTCAGGCATTTCGGGACCCACTTCGCGGAGAGCTTCCGCGTGTCCAAATCTTCATGAATGATGGACCCAACCCCGCTCACGTGAGATGCCAAGTTGCTCATTTATTGATTTAGCCGAAATGCGGTGGTCTTCCAAGATTAGCTGGTTAATTTGATCAATAATCTCCAGGATGGTCACTGTTTTGGGTCGTCCAGAACGAGGCGCATCACAGGTGGAAAAATCACCACGTTTAAACTGGGCTACCTAGTTTTTGACGGTGGCATACGATGGTGCATGTTCTCGTCATGTTTCTTTCAGAATGGCGTGAATTTCCTTCGGCAACTTGCCTTGCAGGAAAAAAAAAAACTTGATGACAGCTCGCGTCTCCATGTTGTTGAAATCGCGCCCGTCGCCTGCCATGCTTCCTTTCGGCCTCTGTAACAAGAAAAGACTTTCAATTCGTCACATGAACAGACCACTCTTTCCAACGACACTGTTGGTTCCGTCCTACGACATCGGGAAGTAAGTCCGGCTAAGGACTTATCAGCACCCTCTCGTAAAATTATGATAGTATCTCGCTGAATCTTCTTAGAATGAGAAATGTTTCAGACACAATTTGCAGAGAAAATCAAAACACATTTTTGTTGAATAACGTTTTCCTGAAAATCGTGCCTTTATGAGATAACGTGTACAGTTGTGGAGGCAGCTGTACAGGCCACAGGTGACAATATAGTATGGCACGTGCGCTTTGCATGATGGCTAGCTAAAGCTACAGACTCAAACTCAGAATATGTTATACTTACCGTTTTTCCGCGCCGACAGTTATTAGGCGACCGGGCCTCAATGTTACGTTACACGTACATTGCCTCACTTGTCATATTAGTCTATCTTCCGTCTACAAATTTACCCGTGTGTCTGCCTCAATGTAGCGCCTGAAGATGAAAATGTGTTTCGTAACTTGTGGAGGATTTCTTTATTAGTTGAAGAAGAATTAGCCTTTTAACACAGCTTCTGCCCCTAGAGAGTTAGTTATCAAAACTCTCAATAGCTAAGGTTAGGCTATATAGTAGTACTGACTGATGAAAGAAATAAGAATTTCGAGAATAATGCTGGCGGGGGAAACGGAAGAGGTGTGTCACAGTGCCAACTTGTCTACCACAAATCCCAGAAGGAATTACCAGGGACTGAGGTGGCCTGAGCCATAGCACTGCCCGCCCACCACCGCCATTTTAGTAGTAGTTGTAGTAGTAATAGAAAAAGGGCGAGTGTTTCCATTATCGTCCCACATGACACGTAGATTTTTATAGATCCATTTTGTTTTCTGGCTATTTTTAAATGGGGTTAATTTATTACATCAAGCCTGGTATTGGCTACCAGGCTTCTTAGATCCTTGGGCGTCAAGAACATACGTATGACCCAAGGTTCTGTATCTGTTGCATGCCAGTGTCGGACAATGACTCACTATCTTCTTCTTCGTCCCGCACGGTCAATAAATCTTGTCTCTGTGTGAGTCCGAGGTTAAACATTTGGGCTCTAAGGGTTGTGTGATCCTGCTAACAACCCCACACCAACTTTAATCTTCTCCCTACTCGTTTACCTGAAGTTGTTGTTCTCCCTGATAGAGGTTCAATCATTAATCTTGGACTGGCAAATAACCTTTACAAGTTTTCCACCTGTTCAGATTCTCCTGTCTGAAATGACTCCTGATGGCTTATTAACCCACAACAAAGGGGTACCAACAGTTTGGCCAAGGAAAGGACTTCATTAGTCCCTTCCTTGGCCAATTTATCAGCTTCTTCATTTCTCGGTATTCCATGACGCCCAGGTGTCCGCACTAAAGTGACTTTATGATATTCACTCGATGTTTCTAGTGCTTGCATACTCTCTCATACCAGAGCCAATTCGTGGGTGGTTTTTAAAGTGCTGCTATTGGTGCCCTGCTATGAGAGAAACCTTCATTTTAAATACATTTTTTACTAGTCTCCCATAAAAGCTTAACTGCCTCATGCGGTCTCTTTCCGCAGAATTTACTGGCCACAGTTTCGTGTGTCTATTCTAATATAGCCCAAGCATGCTACATATTACGCCAATTTTATTGCCTTTATTTCATCGCATTGATATTTTTAGTTAATTAGTCAAGTTATGAATATGCTCCTTACTCCATTTCTTCTCATTCTCCTGTAATTTTCTCTCCTTTCGACCCAAATATGATTCTAGCACCACTTTCTCAAACACCATAGGGACTTGTGTTATTTTCTTACTTTATGGGGAATCTTTTACGTACATTTTGAGAAATACAGTTTCTGAATATTGTTTTTATACACAGTGATGGATTACTCCCTAGGCGGTCGAAACCCGATGCTGTTGACCTGCCCCTACCAAGCTGGCCGTATATCAGCCTAATGTCGGCAGTGCCCGAAAGATCAGCAATTCTACATTTTATTTTCTTGTATGGCGATCCAGGAACAAACAAGTGCCTTGATCACAGGCGACACAAACGTAACAAAACGTCCCTTCTGAAGCAAAAGGCACAGTCAATCCAAATTAGATGGAGAGTGCATTACTTTACCTGCAGAACACAAATCCCAGCCACGCATCGAAAAATGCTCACTTTCCACCTTATTATCTTCTTAACACGCTCTTATGTTCGGATTCACTATAGCACTGAAACCGTGAGAGATATCTGTATCGAAGTACGGTCCTCCTTCCCTTATCAGCTACAGTAAATGAATCTGCAAAACAAGACAGTCGATGTACGCATAACGTAACAGTGAGGCGCGCTCGTGCAACCAGTGGAAAAGCTATAAGTATTACATATGCTGAGTGTGTGTTTTTTTTAGCCTAAGTTATCCAGGATACTATGCTCATGCACTATGTTATCATCTCTGGTCTGTCCGACTCTAGAAAATTTTTCCACATTATCTCATAAACGGCACGATTTAAAAAAAAAAGTTATTGAACACAAAATGTGTGTTTCCAGTTTCTCTACAATTTTTGTCTGAAACATTTTTCATTCTGAGAAGAACTGAGCGAGATATAATCAAAATTGTCTAATGGTCTTCATGTAAAGTACCCTTTATTCTTGTACGATATTAAATGAAACTTGAATTTTCTCGATAGATTTCGGAAAATACTCATATATAAAATTTCAAGATAATCCGTCCAATTTGAGCCGAGTTGTTCCATGCGGAGGGACAGAAGGATGGACACAAATGACGAAGCTAAAACTCGCTTTTCGCAATTTTGCGAAAAGCGCCTAATAAATTGTTACTTACATACTTACTTATTTACTTACTTACTCCATAGAACAGAGTCCTTCTTGAGAAGCCAACCGGTTTCCAGCTAGTCAAGAAATTCCTCGCATTTTATGGAACCGGAAAGTTCATTACCGCATTCACAAGAGCCCGCCACCTGTCCCTATCCTGAGCCAGCTCGATCCAGTCCATACCCCCACATCCTACTTCCTGAAGATCCGTCTTAATATTGTCCCCCCATCTACACCTGGGCCTCCCAAGTGGTCTCTTTCCCTCAGATTTCCCCACCAAAAACCTGCACAACGCTCCTACTCCTCCCATAAGCGCTAATGCCTCGCCCATCTCACTCTTCTCGATTTTTTTACAAGAACGATATTGAGTGAAGAGTACAGATCATTAATCTTCTCATTATGTAGTTTTCTCCTCTCACCTGTTAAAGATGATAGATCTTGTGAGATTTAAACTAGGGGAGCGAGTCTTGGGACATGTAGTTTTATCTGCATATAAATAAATGTAGTAGCAAAGAGCGTTTTATTACAGTTATACTGGTGCTATTATAACATCGTTTTTCAAATCACCATTATATTATGTACAGCTTCAGGGTCAGCCCGACGATGAAAAATTCTGGGTTCCCGGCGCCTGATTCGAAAGATTAAGCATTAAAAGCAACTGTACGATGGTGAGATCTCATCGTCTGTGGTTTTGATTATTACTACTCACGATCATTACATAGCCGCATAAATCTTATAAACACTAATACTCTTTCGGATGAAAACCTGATGATGGCCGGAATTGGCCGAAACATGTAGTTATTATCATCCACTAATAAATAACATCATTATAAATATTTGTTGTGTTATTGACAAAATACCTGTACCTATTTATTTATACACACCACGGGGATGGCACATTTCAGAACTCTATAAGAATATTAGATCCAAACTATTAAAATGTAGCGCGAGCATTTATTTTAATAAACAATGCCTTGTGAAAAAAGTGATCCCTAAAAACGCCAATCTGAATTTCAAGAATAACTCTCCAGCCTCGCAAGTTACCGCTAGGAAAGCACAAATGGTGCATATAAAATATGAGATAAAATTCTTATTTAAGAAGAGTAACATTTTTTATATGCGCAAACTCGCAAAAGGCATAACACATACACCCATAAGGCTTTAATGTTTTTAAAGTCTAAAAAACAGATATCCAGATCGAATAGTAAGAAAACAAAGACATATGTATTGCGGACATAAATTTGTTGTGAACGTTTGGGATCCCATAATGTGTTTTAATAGTTCTATGTAATGGATCTGTATTTTTAGAGAGGGCCTGATGATGGTTCCAAGGGAATCGAAACATGTCTCCCAAGGTCAATACATAACGTATAGATTGTTGTGTTTGACTGAACTTTGTTGTTTATTATACAGAATGCGGCAGAAAGAACTCCCCTATTTGAGAAACGAATACATTCAAAACCAAAGAAAATACGGCAAATGTTTTTTTTCTATTTTTGGAAAGCACACAGAATGCCGTTTTACATCAACGTGTTTTGAACAAAACATCTCTCAAGTGGCGGCCTTGAATATTGATATTGGTGTAGCCTCTCTCGGTAGTTGTCCATGAACTTGAGAACCATTTCAGATGTAATGACAGCAACTTCCTGTCGTATCGCCTCCTTCAGAGCTTCCAAAGTTACGAGGCGTTGTTCGTAAACCTTTGCTTTGACGTAGCCCCAGAGAAAAAATCGCAAGGGGTCAAATCTGTCGAACGCGGCGGCCACCCGATATCACCACGCAAGGAGATAACATGTCCAAGACATCCGCCATTTTTTATAAACTCCTCAACAATAAGGATTCGATGTTCTTCCAACCATACCATAGTGTACATTGAAAACGGCACGTACACCGCTGTTCGACGACGTGCTCTCCACTACGGTACGCGCTTCTCACCCGAAGCTATGCCCCTCCCAAATCGGGGTGTTCTTTCTGCCGCACCCTTTTTATGTATCGAACATTTTCGGATGGAAAACATTAAAAATTATAAATAAAATCAGCCGAACGGTCTTTAAATTTAATCAATCAATTCAGAAGGACAGATACAGAGTGAGTCTCTCGCTAGAGGCCCCAAACTATTGTCTATGTATACAGTCGAACAGCAAGGGTTTATCGTTCGTAAATACTGGCAAACGGGTTCATTTAAAGCTCGCCAGACGGCATTTCGAACGGAATTTGTTGAAAGACGTGCACCATCGAAGTGTTGCATCCAGAAATTGGTTTAAAAGTTAAAGACAAGAGGAAGCCGATCTAACGCCTGCCGACTTCTTTCTTTGGGGCCTATTGAAGGGCAAAGTGTACAAAATTACACCCCGCACAATCGAACAACTCAAAGACGCTATACGCCAAGAGATTTAAGCCGTCAACGTCGACACTTTGGGAAAAGTATTCCAGAATTTGGAGAAACGCATTCAA
>Ga0123355_10017272_pt1 | contig 11398 bp, 14 predicted proteins | sample TergutEmb28metaG_3_FD_89872 | JGI IMG/M metagenome (GOLD analysis project Ga0123355, IMG submission 89872) | Embiratermes neotenicus P1 segment gut microbial communities from Petit-Saut dam, French Guiana - Emb289 P1 | ecosystem: Host-associated > Arthropoda: Insects > Digestive system > Gut ...
GCCACATTCACATGTGTTGGCAACACAGCAATAGCTTCTTTGGTAGTACCGCGGAAAACTTCTTTAGGTTCAGTAATGTCAAGAATTCCATCAAAATTTAGCTTAGTATGTGACACTGCTTCCGGCGACTTCAAAGAAGTGATAGACGCCGTGATCGGGCTCATCAAACTGGCTGTGCGCAACACGTCGAACCCGCCCACTGCACCGCTCGGTAAATAAACCTTACGTCCATGAGCCGCCGCCGTTGCTTTAACCTGCTGATAAAATTCAGCATCGGCAAAAGCTCCTATCGACAAAACTATAAGATTAGAGCCACCAGCAAGAACAGTTTGCGCATATGAACGAATAGCGTTTACAGAGGCTGCCTCGGCAGTATAGTCGGGTTTTTCAGCTAGAAGCTCCTCAATACTGTCGCAAATCTTACAACCGAAGGTTTTAGCAAGCGAGTCATCTCGCTCTTTTCTATCTAAAACGGCTACCAACTCATATTCTGGTAGAAAGTCATCCTTTAATGCCTTTGCTACTATTTGGTTAAGAAATCCGCCGCCAATCAAGGCTAGTCTAAGTTTTTTCATATCTATCTACCCCTCTCGTTATTCGTCGATATCTTGTGTCTGCGGTTCTGCAAGAGCAAGAAGTTGAGCCCATAGTTCGTCTCGACCAGCTTTTGTATGGCTTGAGAACGGCATAAGAATTTCATTCTGTGTCATGCCTAAACCTTTGCGTATAACCGCACAGTGCTTGGCTATTTGGCTGCGGTTGATTTTATCTGCCTTGGTTGCTATTACAACCATTTTACGTTCGTAGTGCCTAAGCCATTCGAACATCTGCACATCGTTCTTGCCTGGCTCGTGCCGGATGTCTACCAACATTATAATTGCTTTAAGTTCTTCGCGTTTTTTCAGGTAACCTTCAATCATCGCACCCCAGCTTTGCGAAGTCTCGCGCGATATTTTGGCATAACCGTAACCAGGTAGATCGACAAACATTAACTTGTCTTCAACATTGTAAAAATTGATTGTACGCGTTTTACCTGGGGTTCGGCTTGTCCGAGCAAGTGATTTACGCCCAAGCATCACATTTATCAGCGACGACTTGCCAACGTTCGACTTCCCCACAAACGCGAACTCTGCAAGCCCTCCATCTGGGTACTGCAAAGGTTTTACCGCAACATGCGTAAGTTCAGCTTTATTGATTATCATATGTCTCTCCGATTCTATATTATCCAAGCTGCATATGCCTCCTAAGAAGCGCATACAACGCAGTATCTACCATGTTATCTATATTTGAAAGCCTAAAGTTCATATATCCTTCGACACACAACTCTGTATTTTGTGCAAAATAGCGGGTAAGCCCCTGTACCATACTGATTCTATCAGCCCCAAACGCAGCTTCACGCACAAACTCGTAAAGCTTGGGCAAGCATGTAGTAAGCGCATCATTCTTGATAATTGCAATATCTTCGAACAGCTCGCAAAGTTTGTAAGCATCAAATTTTTCACGTGCAATCGCAACAAAGAATGTGCCGCCACATTCACCTGCGCTTGTGGCAAACTCCCGGATATCACTGTAATACAAATCTATCAGCTGTTGCTTATAAATTTGTGAGCTTATCGTTATAATCGCCAAAATATCTGCCTCCAAGAACAATCTCATATACCGCGCAAAATCCTGATAGGATTGCGGCTCGGAGGCCGCAATGACAGCGATTTGTAGCTGTAGGGGCAGACCTTGTGTCTGCCCACGCTTACCTCTACATTATATACAGATACAAGTTTCGGCTTACATTGTCTGCAATATTTCTTCTATTTCGGCTTGGTCGAAGCAGTAATCCTTGTTGCAGAAATGGCAATGGAGCGTTACCTCACCATCTTCCTCAAGTATTTTTGTAAGCTCTTCACGCCCCAAACTGATTAATGCGCGTGATACCCTATCGTATGTACAATTGCATGAAAAACGTACGTTACTGCGGTCAATTTCAGTGTAGCCAAGCTCACCAAGAAGCATGTCCATTATATCTTCCGGTCTCTTGCCTTCGTCCATTAGTAGTGTCAGTGAAGGAAACTTTGCCAGCTTCACTTCGAGATTTTCAGCAATCTCTTCTGGGCAACCAGGCATAAGCTGTATTATAAAGCCACCTGCCTGTTTCACCGAACAATCGCGGTCGATAAGCACACCCAGCGCAACAGCTGTCGGGGTCTGCTCCGAATTTGCAAAATAGTATGTCAAGTCCTCGGCAATTTCACCGCTAACAAGTTCTACCTGCCCAGTAACCGGCGTTTTGAGCCCAATATCCCGTATAACACTTAAAAATCCCTTACCAAGACCACGCGCCACATCAAGCTTGCCCTGCGGATTAAGAGGAAGCTCCACATCGTTGTGATAGGCATAACCCTTAACGGTTGTATCCTTACCAGCAGACACTACAAGCCCACCGATAGGTCCGTCACCTTTGATAATCAACGTAAGCTGGTCATTTTCGTTCTTTTGCATGAAGCCCATCATCGCTCCGGCGGTAAGCAGCCGCCCAAGAGCTGCCGAAACAACCGGTGTAGTGCTATGTATTTGCTCCGCCTCACCTACGGTATCTTTTGTTACCGCAAAGAAAGCTCGAACCATAGAACCTGCCGCACTCGCATGGATTATGTAGTCTCTTGACATGGCGCACCCCTCACATGGACGATGGACTGTTACGCCCATCGCCCTATTGCTTACAAATTGCTTATTCTTGCCGTTTTCTCTTGGTCATGATACCACCGATTTTTCCGCTTTCACGTGCGGTTAGGTTCTTCCAGCCAAGCTCTTGCACCTTGCCTAAAAGCCCAAGTTCTTCCGCGATTTCATACTTCATAATGTCGTTTGCTGCTTTCTTCTTTTCAGTCATAAACACACCTCATCCTAAGTATCTCATAGTTTTGGCAGGTTTATACTAACTTCTGTAAGGGCTAACAACGCCAGCCTTTGTGAGCGCGCGGCATACAGGAGGCACGACGATAACCGCCAAACCTATCTCTATCAGCCCGTTAATGCTTATAATTACCGAGAATATTAGCCGCAATGTCTCGCCCATCGGGAGAATTAAGTCCAGACCAAACAGCGCAATTGCCGATAAAACGAACACCGTATGCAGCAGTGTCCCCAGCAGCGCGATAACAGTGAAAAACGCATACTTGTTCGCCATCTTGTCGTGCAGATATGCCGCTGCAAGCCCTGTTGCAAGTCCCATCAGCATACGCGGCGCAACCGATATCATGGGGTTCATGAATATCATTGCCTCTACCGTGCCGCTTGTGTACGCCCTAAGCAGACTCATTACGCCAAAAGCCGTTGCTACAATGAAGCCATCGCGCGTACCCAGCATAATTATTGCGATAAGCACAGGTACGTGCAAGGTTGTGATAGAAATCACCCCGTAGCTTATGTAGCCCGTGTAGGGTACGAAGCTCATCGCCGCGATTATACCGAGAAACAGTGACAAAAGCACTATCCTTCGTGTGTCCTTACCTGCTGTTACCATGTTACCACTCCTAACTGCCGTTCTACTTTCTTATAGATACAGCGTCATGTTTTTGTTGCCTAAACTTTCCTATTTCTATGATAAAGGATGTTGAGACCATCCAGAAGCAGGTGTTGGTCATGCTCCACCTCAATGCCTAGATACGGCACGATAGCGGGCGCGACACTCCCTGTGATGATGATTTTTGCTGAAGTATTATTTACTCCACTTTTATTATGAGGATTATCGGATATTTTGTCAACCATTTGCTCTACCATGCCTCTAACCATGGCAGCAGCGCCGTATACAACACCCGAGCTTATTGCTTCACGCGTATCAGTGCCGATTAACCGCGTGGGGGCTTCTATCGGCATGTTCGGCAGATACGCAGCATGTTCACATAGTGTTGAAAGTGCGAGTTTCGGGCTTGGAGCAATTGCACCGCCCATATACTGCCCTCTCTCATTAATTGCGAAAAACACAAGCGCAGTTGCCCCGACAATTACCACCACAGCCGGCATAGTATATTTGTGAATTGCTGCAACAGATGTCGCAACAATATCCGCACCAAGCGTTGTCGAGTCTTTAAGCAGTATGTCCAACCCTGTACGTATACCAGGTCCCACCTGCAATGCCTTTATACCGAATGTCACACGTATCGCCTCGGAAACCGCCGCACTCGAAACCAAGTTCACCGGAGCAATTATCGCCCCTTTGACGCTTGATATCTCACAGCCAGCCGACTGCATGAAACTTCGCAATCTGTAGGAATTCTCGTCACTCGTGGTCTCGTGATAGTTCGAGAATACCGCTTTCGCACGTAAAACTTCTCCTTCATAAAGACCAAAACTTACAAGAGAGTTCCCTGCATTTACCGCAAGAATCATATGCTACCTCCTCCCACCTTTAATCTCGGCAATAAGTCTGTTTACGCGCCCGCCCATCGGGAACAGCTCAATGTCTTCCTCGCTAATGCCCTTGATGACGACCATGTACGCGAAATACACCACCGCACCAACCAGTATCGCGATAACACACGCGATAGCGTTAGCCCACAGCTGCCCTAGCACACCGTTCATTGCCATGAAGAACACATGGTACACCGAAAAGCTCGAAAGTGCCATTACAACCGACGCCATTAGCGGCTTGGCAAACACTGATACAAAATCAAGCCGTGCCGCCGGACCCATTATTTTCATGAGCATGTACCAATTTATGCCCGCAACAACCATGTAGCAGATAGTTGTGGATATTACCGAACCTAGGACGTTTATCGCTGGAATACGTATCAGCAACGCGTTGAAGATTATCTTCACAACAGCACCTGAGAGTGCCGCATACATAGGTATTTTCATGTGCCCACAGCCTTGCAGCATTCCCGTAGCAATCTGCGCTATAGCCAAGAACACAATACTCACCGACCCAACTCTAAGCAGCATACCGCCTCCTGGGAATGTTGGAAACAGCAGCATAAGGATTTGGTCACCAAGTACACCGATACCAACTGCCGCCGGTATCGAAATTGCCATTGTGAGGCTTACAGCCTTGTTGATTTTATAGTTCGCCTCACTGGTATTGCCCAAAACAATTGAGGCTGCGATGCTTGGGATGGCGGCAGTCGCAACTGCGGTTGATATCGCAACCGGAAGCGTTGTCAATGGTACGTACTTGCCCGAAAGCTGACCGAACGCCTCTCGCACTTGCTCGGTTTCCCAACCCATCGAAGTAAGGATAGTATTGACCATTGCAGTATCTATCAAGTTCGTCATCGAGAATACGGCAACACCGATAATTATAGGAAACGCCGTACCTAGTGCTTCTTTCGCGATAGCTCTGCGAGATTCTCTTGGCACCTTTGGGTTATTCTCATACTTGATTCTTTTCCTGATAGCTGACGAACATGCGAAATACAGAAACAACAGCGTTATCAAGCCGAAAAATGCGCCTACGCCTGTACCAGCCGTACCTCCTGCCGCACCCATCGCGACATCCCCCGATGCGGCTCTAAGAAACAGCACCGCAAGCACAACGCTGAACACCGCGTTAAAAACCTGCTCGACCAGTTGGGATATCGCCGTTGGCGCAGTCGTAGCCATACCTTGGAAATATCCGCGGAACACAGCCATTATCGCCACTAGGAATACCGTAGGTGAAAGCGCGAGTATTGAGTAATATGTCGCTAAATCATGCGGATTGATAAGCCGTGCGAAAAAGCCCGCACCAAGAGCAAGTGTAACAGCCGCCAACAATCCCATGCCACCGACCATCAACAAGCAGGTCTTAAACACCTCGTGCGCGTTATAATACGCTTGCTTAGCCGTCCGCTCCGATACCATCTTCGATATCGCCGCCGGAAAACCCGCAGAAGATACTACCAAGAAGAACAAGTACAAGTTGTAGCTTGCTCCATATATTCCATTGCCTTCATCACCGATAAGCGCGGTAAGCGGCAATCTATATGCAAAACCAATAAGGCGCACCAATACACCAGCCGAAGCAAGTATCGCCGCCTGCTTAACAAATGCGCTCGCGCGCTGCTTGCTGCTCATTTAACACACCGCTTTACAGAAATTTTGTCATCAATCAAGTATACCACATATTTCGATTATTTCAAAGCCCTTCACTGTAAATACATACCGAAAATTAACACGGTGGGGGCAAGCCCCCACCCTACATAAAATCCCCTGTCATTGCGGGCTTGATCCGCAATCTCCTCTTTACTCTTTACCAACTAACTCCCCGCTTGTGACAAATGCTTCGGCAGTCATAATTACACCCAATTTGTAGCCGCATATGAAATTTCTCATCGCGGTTAGCTCAATAACTTCGCCTTGCGCGTCCATATACTTATTAAATACGTCTCTATCATCATTATTCAACTTGCCGAGTAACCTTTCCTCATTTTTACAAGCAGCATCCATAGCTTCCATAAATCTTGAATCTTTTCTAAATGTCTGCACTTCCGGCGATATATTGCCATATGCGAACTCTTCCAAGATACTTCTCACGATATCATCCTTCCAATTAATTCGCAAAATACTTGAAGAACGATAGCTGACATGATAAAATATTTCATGTAGTATGCCTTCGGGTATTCTGCGTGTGGGAAGTGGCGTGTACTTTTGCGAGATTGCGCCGCTTCCTTTTATTTTTTGTCGAGGTCGTCGTAAATCTTGTCAATCCCTTTGCGAACAATATCTGATGTAGTAGCATTTAATGATTCTTTGCATTTTTCCAGTTTGCTTTTCGTCTCATCACTCACTAGCACAAAGATACGGTCTTTCAAGGGATTGGCAGATGGTGGACGCCCCATCTTCTTTTGCGCCATCAATCCACCTCACTTTCTATGCGCACATCTAGTATAATTCATATGCGCATAAGAAGTCAAGAGGAATTTTTATAAATTTTACCAATCGGTTCAATGATGGGATTGCGGGTCAAGCCCGCAATGACGATGATTATTGTAGGGCGCGACGACCCGGCGCGCCGTGTGTGGAAAACTTTGTATTGCCCGCCTAATAATGCGGCGGGGGCAAGCCCTCGCCCTACAACCACCCCACCTTTCTCCAAGAAAGAAAATACGCAAACTGCTGACGGGTCGTCCGCAAATAACTTGAAATACCAAAAAACATCAACGGCAACGGCAACATATTTTCTACAAAAGAAAAACCTCCCATAAACGCGAACGTGTTATGAAAGGTTGTTGCTATAACCTGCGTGTATTAAAAATGCAACAGCATCAAGATCATTCTTAAAGTAGTGCATTACTTAACCAACCATAGATTATGAGCGAATTGGTTGAAGCTTACGCTTCTGTTGTTAGCCTAATCTCTTATAGGTTGGCTAAAAACTAGCAGCGAGATACGTTTGCAGCTTGTGGACCTTTCGCGCCTTGAACAACTTCGAACTCAACTTCTTGACCTTCTTCAAGAGTCTTGAAACCGTCTGAGTTGATAGCTGAGAAATGCACAAATACGTCGTCATCTCCAGGTACTGAAATGAAACCAAAACCCTTTTCTGCGTTGAACCATTTTACTTGCCCTTTTTTCATTGTAAATCCTCCTAAAATAAAGCGTATTACTGCGGCGGTACACCTGCTCCCAAACCAATATTTGTGAAAAATCCGGCAAAACTAGGCGAAGCTTTCACAAATATTGGTTCATGTTTCAGTTGTTCCTAGCAATTACCAGTAAAACATATCACACTTTTGTTTGCATGTCAATGCCAATATTCGCAAAACTGCTAATATTTTTCAGCTTTTTTCAGATATGCTGCTTTAACTTGAGAAATAACCCGCAAATTAAAGCAGAGTATTGCTACGCAATACTTGCCCACCTCGACAAACTTCATTTGTCTCGGTGAGCGGTCGCTCGTTAACTAAAAATCGGCGCACGTATTGTCAGAATTTTCGCTTCGCGAAAACAGCTCTACGAGCTGCCCGGTTTCTTCCGGGTTCTAAGTGCTGATTTTTAGTTAACTCACTATAACGATTCATAAACGTCATCGTGCAGAAAATTTCCTTCTGTTATGCTGCTTGTTGCGAGCTGGTCGCAACGTTCGTTTTCGGCGTTATCCGCATGCCCCTTAACCCAGACAAAATTGACATCGTGACGATCTAATAACTCAAGCAGCTGTATCCAAAGGTCAATATTTACTGCCTTTTCCTTCTTGTTGCGCATCCAGTTGTTGCTGCGCCACTTGGTTACCCAGCCCTTTTCAATCGCATCTACAAGATAGCGCGAATCGGAATATAAGGTCACGCGGCATGGTTCGCTAAGAGCTTCAAGTGCCTTTATCGCAGCCAAAACCTCCATACGGTTGTTTGTCGTAAGCGCATATGCACCTGAAAGCTCGCGGCGTGCACTGTTGTATTTCAGCACCGCACCATATCCCCCAGGACCTGGGTTGCCTGAACACGCACCATCGGTATATATATCAATGTTTTTCATGAATTCCCTCTAATATCGCTTTTGCGAATAGCAAATCTTCTTCTGTAGTGATTTTGATGTTCAGATAGCTGCCCTCCACAACCGCAACCTCGTAGCCAAGATGCTCAAACAGCATAGCATCGTCTGTAGCGGTGATGTTTTCAGCTACTGCCCAGTTATGCGCAAAGCGAATTTTATCAGCATCAAATGCTTGCGGTGTTTGAGCGGCATACAGTTTCTCTCGCGGTACAGTATCAGTAATAATTCCATCGTCTTTGCAGCGTTTTAGCGTATCCTTCACCGGCACAGCAAGAACCGCTCCACCGCATTCACGCGCTTTTGCCAAAACTTGCCGAACGTGACTTGGCTGCACAAACGGACGTGCCGCATCGTGTATCATCACAATCGCTGCATCAAAATCAACCGCCGAAACTCCCGCCATGGCAGATTCTTGCCGTGTCGCGCCACCTGCTACAACAAAAATAGGCTTATTCCGGGCAAGCTCACTTGGAATAAGCTCATCCCGAACAAACTCAATATCGTCCGGTGGTACAACAACAATAATCTCGTTGACTTCTGCAAGTTCAACAAAAATCTTTAATGTATGCCCTAAAATCGTGTGAGTTCCAAGTTTGATGTACTGCTTGCGCACATTTTGCCCAAGCCGTGTGCCATTGCCACCCGCAACAATCACAGCCGATACAAATTCATTACATCCCATGTAACATAGCCTCAACCACTTTTGCGGAGATATCCGCCGCTTCGTGAACAAACTCTTCAAACACAACGTGTGCGCTGTCGTCAGCCTTGTCGGAAATAGAGCGGATTACCACAAACGGTATATTGTTAAGATAGCAGACCTGCGCAATCGCCGCGCCTTCCATCTCGACGCACGCACCGCCAAGATCATCCCAAATCCGCGTTTTAATGTCATTACTCATTATGAACTGGTCACCTGTGGTAATTCTGCCCACATATGCCTTGTTATTAACGAGTACCTCGTCACACGCGCCTTTAGCAAGCTCTATCAGCCACTGTTCAGCCTCGAAGAAGCTCTCTGGAATGGACGGGTTCATATATGGTTCATCACCGACGCCTGTCGTATCGAAATCGTGCTGGATCAAGTCGCTTGAGATAACGACATCAGATATGTTGAGTTCGTGCGCAATCGCTCCGGCGACACCCACGTTAATAACGCAGTCAACACCATACATATCTATGAGAATCTGCGTACACATCGCCGCGTTAACCTTGCCTACCCGGCAACGCGCAACAACAACATTCTTTCCCGCAAGTCTGCCAAGATAAAAATCAATACCTGCAACCTGCTTCGCGGATATAATATCAAGTTTTGACTTAAGCAACGCCACTTCTGCTTCCATCGCTCCAATAATTCCTATTGTTTTCATAAAATTCCCCCTAGCTTATAGCTATCGCATAACCATAGTCAAGTATAACATGACTTTGCTAACTATCTGCTAAGGGGAAATTAATTATTATTACAGTTTGTTTCTCACATATTAAACGCCTATCCTAAGAGTTTTTCGATAAGTGCAGCGATGCGTTTTGCTTCTGTTTCAAGCTGCTGCTGGTCGCGTCCTTCTATCATTACGCGCACTTTCGGCTCTGTTCCCGATGGACGTATTAGTACGCGTCCTTCGCCTGCAAAGATTTTTTCAAGCTCCGTTATTTCGCGTACTATTTCGGCATTATCCGCGTAGGCATGCTTCTTATCGTTCGCGACTTTCGCATTGACAAGCACCTGCGGCAGCTTCTCCATGAAGGTGTTCGCCTGTGCAAGCGTTTTGCCCCAATGAGCAAGCGCGCAAAGCAGCTTTAATGCTGTAAGAATGCCATCTCCAGTGGTGCTTTCATCAAGGAAAATAACATGCCCCGACTGTTCTCCACCAAGATTGTAGCCGCCCCTTATCATTTCCTCAAGCACATAGCGGTCGCCAACATCGGTCTGCAAAATATTAATGCCGAGCTTTTCACCCATGAGTTTAAGCCCAAGGTTACTCATCACTGTTGCGACAATTGTATCTTTCTTGAGCTTGCCTTGCTCCCGCAAGTAATTTGCAATAATTGAGAGTGTTTCATCGCCGTCTATGAAGTTGCCGTTGCCGTCCACAAACAGACAGCGGTCACCATCGCCATCAAATGCGATACCGATATCAGCCGAGTGCATTTTAACGTTCTCGACAAGAGAACCCATGTGCGTAGAGCCGCAGTTAGCGTTGATGTTAAACCCGTCAGGGCTATTGTGGATGATTGTTATATCTGCGCCTGTTAGTGCGAACACCTTCTCTGCTGCTTTACAAGTTGCTCCGTTTGCGCAATCGAGTACAATTTTCATGCCGTTAAAGTTTTGCCCTTTAACAACATTTCTTAAAAACTCGACATATACGCCAAGCGCGTCTATGTCGTCAAACGCTTCGCCAACTCCGCCATGTGTCGGGCATGGCAAATCGTCCAGCCCGTTTTCGATAATCGCGGTTATTTCTTCCTCAATAGAGTCATCAAGCTTGTAGCCTTGCGAATTGAAGAACTTTATGCCATTATCTTCAAACGAGTTATGCGACGCAGAAATCATCACGCCTGCATCATACCCTTTTCGCACAGCGTACGCCACACCAGGTGTTGGTATCACACCTGCGTTATATACCTCCGCACCTACCGAGCACATTCCAGCAGTTAGCGCAGCCGCCAGCATTGGGCTCGAACGCCGAGTATCCATCCCAAGCAATATCTTAGGCGCACCCTCTGTGTACTTTGTCAGCACATATGCCCCTGCTTTGCCTAACTTAAAAGCTAGTTCAGGCGTGACTTCTTTGTTAGCAAGCCCTCTAACGCCGTCAGTTCCGAATAGTTTTCCCATAAGCACCTCCTAACCTATATGCGATAAACGACCACCCCGTCGCTTCGCGCCACCCCTCCAAGGAGGGGAATTATCAACCTTACATTTTATTCCAAA
>Ga0123355_10017273_pt1 | contig 11398 bp, 13 predicted proteins | sample TergutEmb28metaG_3_FD_89872 | JGI IMG/M metagenome (GOLD analysis project Ga0123355, IMG submission 89872) | Embiratermes neotenicus P1 segment gut microbial communities from Petit-Saut dam, French Guiana - Emb289 P1 | ecosystem: Host-associated > Arthropoda: Insects > Digestive system > Gut ...
TGGATATATTAATGTCCGAAACGTGTTGAGCACATAAGAAGTGAAATAAAATAGCAAGTGACATCAAGTTGGTCTTTTATTCTTCAACTATCACAATGATGCACAGTCCAATAAACATAAGATAAATTATTATGTCTGTATTCAGATAGAAAAAAGTACACTTCCTCCACACAGTCCATTACATAAAGCTGATTAATTACACTAATACACATGTTATGTAGTCTAGCAAATCCCTGAAACAATGAACACTATTTTTCATATGTACAGTGAAGAGCTTCAAAAAAAAAAATATTCCTAAAAACACTCAATCACTTCTCACAAACCACAAAAACCAAATGATATTCATGCTGGTTCCTTGTTGCAGCTGATAATTTTTGTTGGCATGTAGTTGGTTGTTTGTCATTCTTTAATGATATGTTTGCTGAATATTTCTTCCTGTAGTTATTTTTGTACAATAGGTGCTGCTAATGCTGAAATGGAGAAGCTGGAGAATGGCCCTGCAACTGGTGCAGAGGCAGTGACACGACAATTATCTGCACAGTCAGTGTATGAAGGCAGTAAGAAACCAACTGACATCGCAAATCTAGACGTGAGTCACTTGAGAATCTGTCTTACTTAAGACAATGTAAATTATAGAATATGATCAGTGTAAGGTTATCTGGGTTGTCACACAACAAAAACAGAGTTAAAATTCTTATAATGAAAGCCAATGAGAGGCATTATTTCCCAAATTTATTTTGGTAAAGAACTCTACATGTTTTGCACGGATCTACTGCCCATCATCAGGAGTCTCAACACTGTATTCACAGCAATAGGTATTTGTCATACAGGCTATGCTGTCTGCTAACGAGGTCAGGATCCTGACCTTGCTATCAGACAGTCAACATAACTAGCATGACAAATACCTACTGCTGTGTATACAGTGTTGAGACTCCTGATGATGGACAGTAGATCCGTCCAAAACATGTAGAGTTCTTTACCCAAATAAATTTGTGAAATAGTGCAGCTCGTTGGCTTTTATCATAAGAATATATCATGATGCATGGTCCTATGAAGGTCAGAAAAGTTAAAGGTGTTCCTGTGCATGCCGTGAAGGCAAGTGTGGAGTGGAGGTAGAGTCACACCTTCTTAACTTTCGTACTGCGTGCAGATGACAGACTAACTTCATGCTTCAACTCCTTCACCCCTAGTGATTGCCCCCCCTCCCCCCAGTAACCATAGACTTGGAGGCTAGGTGAGCTCCAGATACTTATCCGCCCACATTACTACAGTGTCATAACTAAGAAAAGCCAATAATCTGAACGATTCTGACCATACAAACATGAGAATTTACAGATAGCACATGTCTAAAACATGATAGTGAATGTATACTACATGTTAATTCAATCCTTTCTTGCAGAAAATAATGAAAGGAAATACTTGATGTTAACAGGTTTTCCATCAAGAAATATTAGAAGCATTATCATTATTTCAATAACAATAGGGAAACCTTCATTTTGTAAAACCTGAAGAATCATCACCAATCTTTCAGTTCAGTTACTGCTATGTGGTAATATTCATCATCAAGACCTACGCCCCCAATAACTAAACTCAATGGAGTGAAATCCTACTTGAGAAACTGACAGGTCCTCAGCTAGTCAAGAAACTCCCCACATTTTATGACACCTGAAAGGTCGCTATCACATTCAAAAGAGCCCACCACATGTCCCAATCCTGATCCAGATCAATCCAGTCCATAATCCTTCATCCCATTCCTTTAATATCCATTTTAATATTGTCCCCCATCAACGCCTGGGTATTCCAAGTAGTCTCTTTCCTTCAGGTTTCCCCACCAAAACCTTGTATGCACCTCTCCTCTCCTCTCCTCCATACATGCTATATGCCCTGTCCATCTCATTTTTCTTGATTTGATCACCCAAATATTTGGTGAGGTGTATAGATCATTAAGCTCCTCATTATGTACTCTTCTCCACTCCCCTGTTACCTCATCCCTCTTAGGCCCAAATATTCCCCTCAGCACCCTATTCTCAAACACCCTCAGACTACAGTCCTCCCTCAATGTGCATGGCCAATTTTCACACCCATATTAAACAACAGGCAAAATTATAGTTTTGTATATCTTAATCTTTATATTTTTAGATAGGAAGTTTGAAGGGTAAAGATTGTGCACTGAATGATAACAAGCATTCCCTGATTCCAGTCTCCTCTTAATTTCTTTCTGAATGGAATTTTGCCTCATTACATTTGTTCCCAAGTATTTGAACTGTTCCACCCTTTCAAGGGATTCATTAACAATATTTATATTGTGATTTCGTCCTGCATTCTGATTGTAAGACATGACCATGTACTTAGTTTTCTCAGAATTTACTTACACTGATGTATACAACTTCATTTCAAGCCCTACTTGCTTAAATGTGCCCTCCTAATGGCATATTCTAAAAAACAGTTGAAGAGAAACTACAATAAAGCATCTCCTTGGATCAAACAATTCTTAATAGAAAATATGTCAGACAAATGTTACAATATATATCAAAGACAAATGTTAGCCTACCTGGAAGCTGCTACAGGTTTTACCCAGACACACTTTTATTAGCCTTACTAGTTTCATGGCGATACCAAACACAATGAGAATATTATACAAAATCTTCCTCCTAATGGAATCATGGACTTTCTTCAAGTCTAGAAATAACTTATGCTTCCTTTGATCTAAAAGTTGTGAACATTCTTCATCAAACCATGGTTTATGCTGCTTCCAGTCACACAGACCTAGACTGTTTTTAGCTGAGACTTTGATATACTCTATTATCTATCTTAATACTAAGTAGCTACATACTGGCCTCCATAATGGCTTTCTGTCATGTTCCTATGAAAATCAAGCAGAAATTTCTTTTCTCTTTTATGAACATTGCTTGACCAGCAAATTTAAATCTGTCCTACTTAATTACTGCTGGAATTGTTACACAGAGAAACAAGTTTTTTAATACTGTACACAATATGATAGTATCACTGCTATTGCTAGTACTATGACTACAGTATACTATTTATTTTTCCATGGTGCAACAACCCCTAGTGAGCCAGGGTCTCTTTATTATCGAGGCTTCACAATCACACTCCATAGAAATTCTATGGACAAGTGTTCAACACAGGGCAGAGACCTCTATCTGACAATACACAACACTCACAAGAGACAAACATCTATGCCACTGGTGGGATTTGAACCCACAATCCCAGCCAGTGAGTGGCGACAGATCCACGCCTTAGACTGCCTGGACACCAGAATCAGCAAACTGTACTACAGTACACTATACTATTCATTCATTTAGCAGTCTGTCTTATGACAGGTCCAAAGCCTCTTCCAAATCGAGCTCTCCACATAGTGCAATCTAGAGCTTCCTCCTTCAACTGTGAGTATCCTCTCCTTTCCTTAAGGTCACCCGGTAGCTTCCTACGTTTTCTTCCTCATCTTCCTGTCACTTCTATACCTCCTTTTATCTTTCCTTCAATAACCCATTGTAGAAGGCAGTTTCCACGCAAAATATGACCAATCCAGTTAGCCTTCCATTTCCTTATTTCATTTAGGATATTCCTCTGCTCCTTGACTCTCAGTAATACTTCTTCATTTCTCACATGATCGGTCCAACTGATCTTTTCCATCCTTCTCCAGCACCACATCTCAAAACTTTCCATGTGTTTCTGATCTAATGCCCAAAGTGTCCAAGTTTCAGCACCATATAAAGCTATGCTCCAAATGTAGAATTTCACAAGCTTCTTCCTCAATTCCAAGTCCAATGTGCTGGTAAAAAGAGCCCTCTTCTTGTTAAATGCAGCTTTAGTCATAGCAGTTCTACATTTAATTTCACAAGTACATCTTCCATCATTTGTTAAAATGCTACCCAAATAATTAAAAGATTTCACATTCTCTAGTTGTTTTTGGTCTATCACACTATACTATAATAAAATAATAATTTTTTATTAGAATCATTTTGTTGTTTTAATTTAAATCATTTGATTCAATTAATGATTTTTAAAACTTCTGTCTCACAGACATTTCTAACATTAAGACTTCCAATTTATACAAAATAAAATTTTAAAATTTAAAAAAATTCCCTCTCAATACAGACTTCCAAAACATGTCTCTTGTTTACTGTTTCTTCTGCTTCAAGAAGCTTCCTCCAGCACACAGATTCTTCAGATTCAGTGACAGGATCTTTATGAATGGGAAATTTGCAAGAAAGCTATCATTTCCTCATCTGAAGGTACATTTGCAGCACTTTGCCAGAGGAATGATGGAAATTCACAAACAAGATAGCCAGTTTCCAGGCCACGGTACATAGAGTGTAATCTGCTGTTTTAGGCACAGGAGGAGCAGTATGATGTGCCACTGAGTCGAATATTTTCTCTCAGCAAACCAGAGTGGCTGCACAATGTTGTTGGCTGCCTAGCTGCAACTGCGGTTGGATCAACTTTGCCAATACTTGCTGTTCTCTTTGGTGACATTCTTGGTGTAAGTACATTGACAAAACATTTCAATGTATGAACCGTGATTACACACATTCAATTGATAGGCAAGATGCCACTATAACAAACATTCCAGCAGCCAGACTCTCATAGTGTCTGTATTATTTTTGACTGTCAAACTTCCCTATGAATTTATTCAACGCATGACTGGAATTCCATGCATGTACATCAAAGTAAAGCTAAAGCAGCCTAGGTGCATTGGGACTGCAACGGCTCAAACCCAATTATTAATCAAAGCTAATCTAAAGCTAAAGCTGTCCCTGTACATGCCATTACAGCATATGAGTGTAGATAAGATCCACTTCTCACAACCTTGGCAATAGATGGCGGTGACTGGTCAGCTTCAGCCCCAGCCACTTTACCCCCCAAAAAACTGACCATAGTACTCACTAAATAGTGGGCTAGGATGGCCCCAGAGCCAGTCTGCATGCTGCAACAAAGAATGAAATCTCTTTCCTGTTATTGGAATCAAACTGCGTTGTGTTGGTCATTGAGCCACTGTGGCTCACTGTCTGTACAAAGAGTGCTAATAACAGTAATTCAAATATGGGCTGTTTGAATTTCAGTATATGGAATTTTCAGTACAATTAATCTCCATCTTATCCAACTAGGTGAAATCTGGGCTTTGAAAGCCTCTTCCAACAACTCCTACCCAAGAACTGGTCTTCCCATCCCTTTTGGTACCTTTTTTTAATAATAGTCTGTAATAGAAGGCTAGCTTTGTTTGTCTACTTCTGTACAGTCTTTCTCTATATTTTTTCATCCTCTTGCAAGTCAGTAAGTAAGCAAAATTAAAATATTTTGTAAGTAATAAAGCTTCATCTGTACTGCTTCCAAATGTTTGTTGTGTCTCTTAATATCAAAACATCGCAGCTCAATACATGTGTGCTGCTTGCAGCGTTCCTATGAATTTTTAACTTACTCTCAATTATCGTCCTTGACTGAAATTTCTTTGTATTATGTAAGGTACTTTATAATATAATTGCCATTAACGTGTTTTAACTATCACCATTATACCATACTTCATATTTCTTCCAGAAGTACAGTGTTAAAATAAGACATTTAAAAACTGTAAGGGTAGGTCCACACTTGTAACATTACCGCGTATCATAACACCGTATCATGAGTGTGGACGGGACTCGTGACCGCGTAACGTATCAAAAGTTGGTTACGCGGTCACATTACGGGCTTGTTCGGTGTTAGAATTATGAAACAAACTGCATTTTGAAGAGAAAAAAACAGAGAGTATATATCATGTTTAAAATATTCAGTACCTATATTTGTTGAATAAATATATAAAATGCAACGTTTAGAAGTTAGCAGTGCGGTATGACCACTATAGGGGTCGTTAGGCGTCAAAGGGATAATGTTCCTACCTTTATAGCCTTTTTCTATATTCTCCATTATGCATGCCTTAATGGCATATATTTCCACCTCGAATACCATGGAGTGCACCCCAAGACTAAAGCTACAACCCTTTATGGAGCCCCATTTGTACACCCCAGCGCCAGTGCCTTCACTGGTCTTGGGCATGTATGTACACCTACCAGACCTCTCTCATTATCTGAGTTAAACCCATTCTTGTTCAACCCATGCTTGTTAGGTAGCTGGACATCGAATAGCTTATAACATGTATATCTTGGTATCATTTTATCAGTCCTTATTGGCAGGATGGATTCACACTCCCTGTCCCGAGACTTTTTATGGTAACCACAGTTAGTGATGTGGGTCTTGAATGTTGCTTACACATAAGTTTGTAGATCCCTGTCTAGGTCTCTGCCTCATTTATAACATGCAAAGGGAAAGTCCCATGAGAACCTCCACTGCTACTGTTGGGGGTCATCTTCATCGCCCTTGTTATAGCCAGGCACGCTATTATCGGTAGCTTATAAGCTCCATCCTGCTGAAATTGAACCTGACCCTCAGCCTCCAGACCATGGAAACAAAGGCCAGAATGGGTCTGACTACCATGGTGCAAATCCAGCATAACATCCTGGGTTTCAGACCACAGGTTTTACCAAATGTGTCTTTACAGGTCCAGAAAGTCCTGCAGGCCTTGTTCATCACATTTATCAGCCCTGCCTTCCATGTCAATCCCTTGCCCAAAGTGAGTCCACGGTATTTGACCTCAATAGTCAGCCACAGTTGATGGTTCCCTTAGCTCTAACACAGTACTCAGAAATTTTTCACTGATTATGATAGCAAGAGTAAGAATAGCAATAAAAGCAATTATATATCGAGGTATGCTTTCTGTGAACGGTTCATGCCAATGCTGACTAAAGCACTACCATGCACTGCTGCCATCTAATAGAGATTAAGTTTCATCCATGGCACTATCTCAACAAACTGGCAACCTAAAACTCCTACACACTGCCCTTCTTGCTCTAATTACATACTTATAATGGGTTGGGTCTTTCATCAGGCATTGGAAAAGTCAAATGCAGAAGAAGTGCAGAAGGAGGTCGACTTGTACTCCTTATTATTAGTGGTAGCTGGACTTCTCATAGGACTTTGCATGTTCCTGCAGGTAAGAGAGTTTCATGTGCAGAGAAAAAGAATATAAATTACAAATATCTGATAATGAAAATGTTAGGAATACTATTTGACCAAGTGGACAATTTTGGAAAATATGTAATGAAGTACATTACCTGGCATTGTTATGGTAATGGTGGGTGATATGATGGGCTAAATATGTAGTTCAGACAACAGAGGCAAAATGGCATACAGAATTTTTGTGGGGAAATCTGTTGAGGAGTATCCACTTGAAAGACTGACATACAGCTGGGAGGATAGTATTAAGATAAATCTCAGAACAAAATATTGTGAGCATGAGAGATAAAGCAACTAGCTGAGATCATGTCCGATGGTAAGTGTTAAACATTGAAGGGCTGAAACAACCTGCAGTTTAGAAAATTACAATACATTAGTTCACACCGTTTAAAATGTTCCCAGCAACACATTAAAGCCATTTTTATATGTCTCTCAGTATTTACTTTTAAACAGCTGTTTAATGCATTAGCTATGGTGAAGTATAAAATAAAGTCCCCAAACAAGGATATTCAAAGAGAACAGTGATGTTACAAGCCAGTATCATGCATCAGAAAGACAGACAGGTGTAGGTGGAGGAAGGAAGGTCATCAAGATTAGCACAATAGCTGCACAGATAAGCTTGTTATTTGCCAAGTGTTGTCACGCAACACTGACACAGAAAAAGTCTGTGGAAACTCGATCAACTATTTGTGCCATAGTTTGCTTTGTTTAAAATATCTCTCAAAGTGATCTGTTGAACCAGTACATTACTGAAAACAGAAGGACAGATAATTAATGGACCGCCAGGGTGACAAATTTATTTTGTAGTTTTATGTTTATTACACCGTGCATCATTGTAATAGTTGAAGAATAAAAGACCAACTTGATGTCACTTGTTATTTTACTTCACTTCTTATGTACTCAACATGTTTCGGACATTAATATATCCATCACCAGGAGCTTGCGACTGTGCTGTTGAATTACCACATCGGTCATTTTGTTCTTGGTTCGTTGTGTGTTGGAGATTTGGTGCGGCTGGGTTTGAGTAGTGTCCATGCTTCAGCCTGCAACACGGACACTACTCAAACCCAGTCGCACCAAATCTCCAACACACAACGAACCGAGAACAAAACGACCGATGTGGTAATTCAACAGCATGGTCGCAAGCTCCTGATGATGGATATATTAATGTCAGAAACATGTTGAGTACATAAGAAGTGAACTAAAATAACAAATGACATCAAGTTGGTCTTTTATTCTTCAATTATTTTGTAGTTTTTTAATGTCTGTTTGTATTGTAAGAAGATGCCCATATGAAGTAGAACTGGTTCCAACAAATCTCTAATTTTTCTAATTTCAACAAAAATACTAGAGTTTATTATTTTATTCACTGAAATCTACACACATTCCAAAAAAATGAACAGTGATGTATGCCCTTTTTCACTCACCAAACAGACATACTTATTTGGTTTGGTTGGCGTTCGGCTAACTGCACGACTGCGAGTTGCAGCATTTAGTGCTATGCTGCAACAAGAGATAGGCTGGTTTGATGAAGAGAAGAACAGTGTTGGCACACTGTGTGCCAGGCTGTCTGGGGACGCAGCAAATGTGGAAGGGGTGAGTGCAGTTCCTTGAATCTAAAAACTTTAATGAAGTGAATGTATGAACTATGTTACCTGAATGTAACAAAAACGTAATCACTTCGCACTAATCATAAATATGTTCTTTTTTGTTTCAATATACAATCTTGCCTTCTTATCATTATTATACTCTTCGAAGAATGTCATTTATTTCAGTTACATAATAGAACTACTTCCTTTGTCACAGTGAAAAATGTCTGTGTCCATTATGCAGAGCAGTGTGTTAAAATTTAAGTAAAATAGTCAGCATGTGTTGTGATAATTACATTAAATAGTGTGTGGGGGGAATGCCGTTCCCTAATGTTGCAGTAGGAGGTATGGATAGATACCAATGGGCTTTTAGAAGGTTAAATATTTCCAACTATACATTTAACATCTGGCTGTGTTGGCTTACTGAAATTTGCCCTTACAGGCAACAGGATCAAGGATTGGTGCTATACTGCAAGCAACATCAACACTACTAATTGGTGTCATATTATCATTTACCTTCAGCTGGAAAATGACACTTGTATCACTGATACCTATTCCTTTAATCTTCTTGGGAGTTTTTGTGGAATCAAGAGTAATCCATGGCCATGGATTTCAAGAGAATTCTGCATTGGAGGCAGCATCAAAGGTGACCCATGATAAATACTTGTTTATTTTTAGTGCCTCATTTACTGGCAATGTTGATTACTAAGATTTTGCAGTGTCAACGGTACAAGAATGAATGTATGGACTATTCATGTAATGATATTCATATGAGAAAGGTGAAGCACTTAAAGAGAAACCTGTCCCAATACCACTCTGTCCAAAAGAAATCCTATATCAACTGCCCTAGGCTCAAACCCAGGTTTCTGTTGTGAGAAATTAAGAACCATTTACCTGAACTATGGCATAGTCTCATGTTTATTGACACAACTTGGATTACAAAGTCACATTGGAATAACTCATAAAACCATTTTTATAAATAAAATGCATACAATGGCATAAGTAATTATAGTCATATTCTGACTACTACAAAAGAGACATACTTCACTCTGTGACATAAACTTGGAACACAGAAAATTGTTTTTGATGCTTGCAGCTTCAAAAATGTCCCTTGTTTCCCATAATCTGTTGTATATGAGTTGTGAGGCCCTTGCAATAAGGAACAGTAACAATGCACTCTCTTGATATGATGTCATGTTACCAACATCTACCTCATGGCAGAGACAGTATATTTCTCCAAAACACTGGCAACAACCTATCAGACTAAAATGTGACATATCCCAGAAAACTACAATCTCAGTTGTTTCATTTTCAATGGGTACATGATAATTTTTCCCCAGAAGAAAATAGCTTGGGCATGAACTGGGCCACTCAACCCCAACTAATGCCAAGGTTAAATACAAATGGAACAATACCCTCCTCCTTGTATATGCCTTCATATTGCACACAGAGACAACCTTCCCTTTATTGTTTTCACATTTAACATGAAACAATGCAGTGAAAATTTAATCTGTTAAATTGTATTATACATCGCAACAGATTCAACACAGCTCTGAGCTGGGAGTTTACCTACACAATAATTAAACCTGACTCCTCACTGGCCAGTAATCATAATACTGGGTTGCCTCATGTCTCTACTGACATAATGAAGACAAATCCAAAATCCCATGACAAAAGTGACTGACCATCTGTGCAAATTAAAGGTCTGATTGCAGTGACAGTGAAACTGATGGCTTGTGCTGAGACACTGTGTGACTTACTATTATTACCAAAGCTTCATATGAATGTGCTGTCTCCATCTTATTGGTTGCACATTCCTCCAGAATGCTGGTAACCACTCAGCAAACTGCATATGCCACAACACAGAAGAAAGCACTCTTCAAAACACCAAACATACATTCCTTTAATGACTAAGTTATCATGGCTCCTTATGTACAAAATAATGACATCTGATCTTTATAGCTTTGTAAAATTATGGAATGAAGTATCCTATTTACAAGATACTCTCTGTTACTGGCACCTAACTGTGTGTGTTATTTAGATTGCAGTAGAGGCTATAGCAAATATCCGCACAGTGATAAGTCTGTGTGGTGAACAACTTTTCCTTGAGCGCTACGTGACAGAGCTACAGTCAGCCTACAAAGCTGCTAGGCGGAAGACACAACTCCGTGGACCCGTTTTCTCTCTTGGACAGACAGCGACATATTTTGGCCTTGCATTATGTTTCTACTATGGCGGTTATCTGATTAGCACTGAAGGACTTCATTACACAAATGTTATCAAGTTGGTATATTTTATAATGATTATGAATTTAAAAAACAAGTTCCTATACCTCAGAAATACAAAACTCTTTTCAACTCCAAGACATTCATTCCCATTTTAAGTTCACAGATCGTTTGCTTCTACTATAAAATTATTAGGTATAATAATATATTTTTAGTGCCAAATAGAATAAGAAGAGGTATATATATATTACTATATGCTTCAAGGTCATATTTTCAAGAAATTTTCAATGTCTTGCATATATATATATAGGGCCAGCCTCGTGGTCTAGTGGTCAGTCTCTGCCTACTAATCCTGAGGTCCCGGGTTCGATTCCCGGCTCTACCGTGGGAATTTTCTCTGAAAGGGAGGATTCCCACGGTGACCATAGTCTGGGTAGGTTAGTAGAATTTAGGTTTAAGGGCCCTCCTGGCACTACATCCTCCTATATCACCACTCACATCATCAGGACAACGTAA
>Ga0123355_10017274_pt1 | contig 11398 bp, 11 predicted proteins | sample TergutEmb28metaG_3_FD_89872 | JGI IMG/M metagenome (GOLD analysis project Ga0123355, IMG submission 89872) | Embiratermes neotenicus P1 segment gut microbial communities from Petit-Saut dam, French Guiana - Emb289 P1 | ecosystem: Host-associated > Arthropoda: Insects > Digestive system > Gut ...
AGTACCACCGGGCTAACGCTCCAGAACGACGGGCAGGCGCTCGAGACCGTAGATCCCCGACGGGTTGCCGAACTCCGGCTCGCCGTCGGGCCTGATTGCCTTGACGTTCTGGGCGAGGAAGATCAGACCCTCCTGGAGCTCGGCCCGGGCGAGGTTGGCGCCGACGCAGTAGTGGATGCCGGCGCCGAAGGTGAGCAGGCGGGCGCCGTCGCGCTCGGCGTCGATGTCGAAGCTGTCCGGGTGCTCGGCGCCGTCGCGGTTGGCGTGCCAGGAGGAGACGAGGATCACCGTGTTCTCGGGGAAGGTGACGCCGCGGTACTCGAGGTCACGCGTGGTCATGCGTGCGGTGAAGGGGGTGATCGGCTCGTAGCGGAGCGCCTCCTCGGTCACCTTCGGCGCGAGCCCGTGCGGCTGCGCCCGCAGCCGCGCCCACAGCTCGGGCCTTGTCGAGAGGATCCGGATCGCGTGCGAGAGCTGGCTCTGGCTGGTGTCGACGCCGCCGAGCAGAATGCTGAAGAGGAGATTGCGCAGCTCGTCATGGTTGAGCTTGTCACCCGCCTCCTCGGCCTCGATCAGGTCGGTGATCAGGTCGTCTCCCGGGGCCGCTCGGCGCGCCTCGATCAGCGCGTCGATGTAGTCGTAGCAATCCACCACGCCGCGCTCGATCTCGGCGAGCACCTCCGGGTTCAGCAGGCTCTGGGCGTCGAACTGGCGCTGGATCAGGTTCGACCAGTAGTGCAGCCTGGGTGCGTCCGCGGGCGGGGCGCCCAGCACGTGTGCGATCACGAGCGAGGTGTAGGGCTTGGCGAAGTCACCGATGAACTCGACCTCGCCCGACGCGGGGACCGAGGCCATCACGTCGGCCAGGACCGCGCGGATCGCCGGACGGTAGGTGTCGACGCGGCGGGGCGCCAGGGCGGGGTTGACGAGGCCGCGCAGGCGCGAGTGGTCGGCGCCGTGGCGCGTGATCAGGTTCTTGGAGATCTCCTCGTGGAACGGGCCCTCGGTGATGTTGAACAGCGCGGCGAGCGTCAGCGACGGGAAGACCGCGTCGCGCGAGCGCAGGAAGTACTCGCCGGACTCGCGGTCGAGTGTGACGAAGCCGAACGGGGAGGACGCGAGCCAGCCGTCGTGGCCCTCGACGGCGGCCATCGTCTCGGTGTAGACGGGTCCGCGCAGCGACTCGTCGAGGATGTTGATCAGCGGAAGTTCGAGGTCGGTTGCGAGCATCTTCTCGGGCTTCGTGGGACGGTGGGTCTTGGGGCGTGTGGGACGGTGGGTCTCGGGGCGTGTGGGACGGTACCGGGCCTGCGGGAAAAGGGGCGCCGGCTCGCGCGTAGAATCGAGAAGCGATGCCGGAGCCGTGGAAACGATGGCCTTCGCCGATCGCGACCGTCGCCGTCGCGCGCGCCGCCGAGCGGTTGCCGGGGCTCAGGCGCCTGCCGTTGGCACGGCTCGTGATCCTCGCCGAGGTGGCGGTGCTCGCCAAGGATCACTACGAGCGGCTGACCCTGCAGGAGCGGCGCCGGCTGACGGTCCTGATCATGCAGACGAAGGGCCGGCGCAGCAATCTCTCGGCCCGTGAGCGCCGCGAGCTCGAGGATCTGGTCGCGAAGTTCGAGCCCAAGGACTTCGCCACGCACGCGGCCGAGAAGTTCTCGCCGCTGCCGCCCAAGCGCAGCGCCGCCTGAGTCTTCAGTCGGTGATCTTGATGTGCCCGGGTCGCTCCGCGACCCGTTGCAGCCAGGCGCGAATCCACGGATAGGGCTCGAGCTCGAAGCCGCCCTCTGCGGCGACGTGCGTGTAGGCGTAGAGGCTGATGTCGGCGACCGTGTAGCGGTCTCCGACAAGGTATTCCTTGCCGGTGAGGCCGCGCTCGAGCGCCTCGAGTCCCTTGCGGCCACCCTCCTGCTTCTGGTGCGCCAGCCCCTCCGGCGGCTCGAGGTCGAAGATCCTGAAGAAGCGCGCAACCGCCAGGTTGGGCTCGATCTCGTACTGCTCGAAGAACTGCCATGCCAGTGCCTGCTGGCGCTCGTAGCGGTCATCCGGCAGGTACTCGGTGCCCTCGGCGAGGTAATCGATGATCGCGTTGGACTCGAACAGCGGCCGCCCGTCGTCAAGCACGAGCACCGGCACCCGCAGCACCGGGCTCAGCTGTCCGATCACGGCGGGCCGGTTGGTGCGGTCGACGACGTCGAGCTCGTGCAGCTCGAGCTCGATGCCCAGGTGCGCCGCCAGCAGCCGGACCTTGTAGCAGTTGCCCGACACGGGGCTGTTGTAGAGGAGCATTGCTCGGGAGCGTACCGGGCAGCCGCCTGTGCCTGAGCGTCAAGGCGGCTGCCCGGCAGATTTATGCAGCGTCGCCCGAGAGCCGCCCGAGGTACCACCGCACGAACGCGAGGACGTTGTATTCGCGCGACGGCGAGTACGGGCCCGGCGTGTAGGCGGGGCTTCGCACCCCGGCGTGGTTGCGCTCGCAGAGATCCCAGTCCTGCTCGCTTGTCTGCTGCCAGAACGGAAGCAGCCGCTCCAGCTCGTAGTCGCGTCCCTCGACGGCGTCCTGGTCGACGAGCCACCAGACGCTCACCCGTGTCGCTCCGGGCCCATCGGGCAGCAGGCGCGTGACGACGGCGTGGTCGGCGCTCGCGTGGATCCACATGTTCGGCACGGTTCGCACCCGCAGCGTGCCGACGTCGTACTCGCGGTAGCCGCCCATCAGCGGCGCGACCGGCCGGCCGTCGAGCGACTCGGTGACGAACCCGGGCGCCAGCGGCGTCCTGTTCGCCGACCACCAGCGCCCCGCCGTCGGGAACTCGTAGAGCCCGGGCTGGTTGTGTTCGTCGGGTGTATCCCCGGGGTTGCCGGCCCGCTGGCCGGCAACCCCGCTCAAGGCTTCCGCATGGCTGCCGGCCCGCGCCGCCGCCAGTTCCCGGTTCCGCGCCGTGTCCGGGACCGCGTCGAAGTTGGCCTTCACGTACTGGGGGTGGCCGGCATGACAGTGCCAGCACTCGCGGTTGTTCTCGTAGATCAGCTTCCAGTTGGCGGCGACGCTGTAATCGATCCGGTGGGCGATGCGAGCGCGCTCGAGCCCCTGGGGCTCGAGCGCGCTCGCCAGCGTCGCCAGCGTCGCCTCGAACGGCTCCGGCTCCCCGAGCCCGCTCCACACATACACGAGCCCGCCGACCTCCACCACCGGCGCCCGCAGAAGGTCGTGCCCGTCCAGGTTGATCTCGCCCTCCATCCCGCCGGCCCCGAGCAGCGTTCCGTCGAGCGCGTAGCTCCACTGGTGGTAGGGGCAGACCCAGCGCTTCGCGCAGCCGTTCTCCGCGCCGCAGACGGGCATCCCGCGGTGGCGGCAGGTGTTGTGGAGCGCGTGCAGGACGCCCTGCTCGCCCCGCGCGATGACGAGCGAGTCGTCGCCGAGGTCGAAGCGGAAGAAGCTCCCGGGCGTCCGCGCCTGGATCGAGAAGCCGGCGAACAGCCAGCTGCGGCGCCAGATCAGCTCGATCTCACGCGCGTGGATCTCGGGGTCGGTGTGGAACGCCTGCGGCAGCGCGTGTCCCGGCTGGTAACGGGCGAGCGCGGCCTGCAGCGAGGTCATGGCACCGCGTGCACTGCGACGGCCGCCGCCAGCTCGGTCAGGTACGAGTCGACGCCCGGCACCTGCAACCCCGGCTCCTTGCCGCGGTCGTCGATCAGGCGCAGCGCCACGGCCTGTTCCCAATCGGGATGGGCGCGGAAGGTGACGACCTCCGGCTCGCTCATCGCGCCGCCCTGTGCGACCAGCGTGCGGGCTGAGACCTCGCTGAGCTGTGCCGCGTACTCGGGGTCGGTCGCGACGATGTAGCGCTTGGCGGGAACGTGCTGCTCGGCCAGCCATGCGACCCGCACGCCGACGCGGGGCGTCAGCCAGCGGGCGCCGGCCTCACCGTGGTGTTCGTGCGGGCCGTCGTAGGGGATACCCGCGACGGCCGGCGCGCGGGCGATGTCATGCAGCAGGCAGGCGACCACGAACTCGGGGTCCTGCGGGCGCTGCTCACGCCCCAGCGCAGCGCACTGCAGCGCGTGCTCGAGCTGGTCGACGGGCTCGCCGTCGTAGGCGAGGCCCGCCATCGATCGGCAGGCGCCGAGGATCTCCGTGAGTACGGCGTCGGTCACTCCCAGGGGAGCGTATACAGCTTGGTGAAGCTCATCGCCTTGATCGCCTCGCGCACGCCCTCCTTGACACCGAGGCCGCTGTCACCGATCCCGCCGAACGGGGTCAGCTCGGTGCGCCAGCCCGGAACCTCGCGGATGTTCACGGTCCCCGCCCGCAGCTCCTTGATGCAGCGGCTGATCGCGCGCCAATCGAACGTGCAGACGCCGCTGGAGAGCGCGTAGGGCGTCGAGTTGGCCACGGCGATCGCCTCATCCAGGTTCGCGACGCGGATGATCGGCGCGACCGGGCCGAAGGTCTCGGTCGCGACCAGGCGGGTCTGCGGCGGGACGTGGTCAAGCACCGCGGGGATCAGCTGCGCGCCGTCCCGCTGCCCGCCGTGGAGCAGCCGGGCGCCGTCCGCGACAGCCTCCTGGACGCGCTCCTCGATCGCGATCGCGGCGCGCTCGTCGATCACCGTGCCGATATCCGTGTCGGGGTCGAACGGGTCGCCGGCCTTCAGCTCCGCCGCCCCCGCCGCGACCCGCTCGACGAGCTCCTGGGCGATGGCGCCAACGGCGATGATCCGCTTGACCGCCGTGCAGCGCTGGCCGGAGTTGCGGAACGAGCCCGAAACCGCGAGCGCCGCGGCCTCGTCGAGGTCGGCGTCCGGCAGCACGATCAGCGGGTCGTTGCCGCCCAGCTCGAGCACCGCCCGGCGGTAGCCGAGGCGCGCGGCGATCGACTTGCCGACGCCGATGCCGCCGGTGAACGAGATCAGCTCGACGGCCGGCTCGGCGAGGAACTCGTCGAGCACCATCGCCGGGTCGCCGCACAGGACCTGAGCGGCTGCGGCCGGGAGCCCGGCGCGGTGCACGATCTCGAACAGGGCGACCGCGCTCAGCGGCACCTTCTCCGACGGCTTCAGCACGATCGGAGCGCCGGCCGCGATCGCCGGCGCGAGCTTGTGCGCGACCTGGTTGATCGGGTGGTTGAAGGGCGTGATCGCTCCCACCAGGCGCACCGGCACGCGCAGGGTGTGGGCGCGGCGGTCACGGCCGTGGGCCGAGATGTCGCCGGAGAACGCCTCGCCGTCATCGCGCAGCGCCTCGATCGCGGCGAAACGGAAGACGTCGACCGCGCGGCCGATCTCGTGCCGCGTGTCCTGCAGGCTGAGGCCGGACTCGGAGGTGATCAGGGCCGAAAGCTCGTCGCGGCGGGCGCCGAGCTCGTCGGCGACCTTGAACAGCACCTGCGAGCGCTCGTGTCGGCTCAGCGCGTTTTCGTAGTTCGCGCCCGCGGCCAGAACCTCGCGGATCTGGTCAGGGCCGAGGAGCGGGACCTCGCCGACCTGCTCGCCGGTGTACGGGGACTGGACCGCCAGCGTTGCGACAGTGCTCATGCCTGACAGCCTCTCACGCCAGCCAGTTGAGCAGCAGGTCGTGGAGATCGCGATTGCGCAGGTCGCGCCCCGCCAGTGCCCCGTCGCGCAGCGGGTGCGTGACGATCATCGGGACCGTGCGCTCGTGCAGGCCGCCGTGCGAGCGCAGGGTGCCGTGCAGCTTGCTGAGATCGTGGGCGGCGGCCGATTTGCCGATCACCGTCTCCGCGTCCGCGAGCACGATCAGGTCGCCGATCCGGTCGGCCGGCAGGTCGAACGCGTCGGCCGCGGCGCTGCGGTCGAGCACGGCTTCGATGCCCGGCAGCGCGGCGATCACGCCCCGTGCGCGGTCGAGCTCGGCGGGGTCGTCGAGGTGGACCCAGGCCAGCGATCCGAGCGCCGCGTGGTGGACGACGTACGGGTCGGTGATCGGGCACAACGTGTGGGCGCTGCGGATGCCGGCGGCCTCGAGCGCGTCGTCGAGGAAGCGCACGTTGGGGCTGCCGTCGGACGCGGCCTTGGCCCGCATCCCGTGGTCGGCGACGAGCCCGACGACGAAGCCGGCGTCGAGCGCGCGGCCGATCGAGTCGTCCATGGCCCGATAGAAGTCGTCGGCGAGCTGCTCTCCCGGGGCGGCCGCGTGCTGGACGAAGTCCGTCAGCGACGCGTACACGATCTTCGCGTCGAAGCGGGGCGCGAGCGCCACCGCCATGTCGACCGTGTACGGCGACAGGCGCCAGTCGTAGATATCGGGGTTGGAAGCGGCGTGTGCCGAGTCCGCCGCGGCGACGGCTGCGGTCACTGCCGCGCCGTCGGGCAGCGTCTGCTCGTGCGCCTTCTCGGCGCTGAAGGCCGGCACACCACCGGTCGCCAGCAACGCCCGCAGCTTGTCCTTGGCGGTGACGCAGAGGACGCCGACGCCGGCTTCGAGCGCGGCGGCGTGGATTGTGGTGGCGCGCAGGAAGCTGGGGTCGGTCACCTGGACCTCGCCGCCGTCCGCGGTGCGGTAGTGGTTTCCGGCGATGCCGTTCTCGGCGGCGCTGACGCCGGTCACGATCGTGACGTTGTTGGGGTTGGTGAAGGTCGGCACCTGGGCGCGGGCCAGGGTGTAGGCGCCGCCGCCGGCGAGCGTTGCGGCAAGCCGCGGCATCAGGTCGCGAGCGAGCGCGTCATCAACGTAATCGGGGTCCCAGCCGTCCGCGCAGATCGCGAGCAGCTTGCCCTCGGGGACCAGATAGGTGCGGTTGTTTGCAGTGAAGTTGGCGTTCATCGGCGGATCACTATACACTTGTATATACAAGATGCATATCGCGACACGAACAATCGAAACTGACGTATGCGTGGTGGGCGCCGGAATTGTCGGGCTCGCACACGCTCATGAGGCACGACGCCGCGGCCTGCGGGTCGTCGTGCTCGACCGCGACGAGCGCGCCGTGGGCGCGAGCGTCCGCAACTTCGGACACCTGATCTTCACCGGGGTCGGCGATGGCGAGCCGCAGCGCTGCGCGGCGATCTCGCGCGGGCGCTGGCTCGAGCTCGGCAAGCGCGCCGGGCTGCACCTGGTTGAGGCCGGCACGCTGGTCGTTGCGCGGGCGCCGGATGAGCTGGCGGTCCTGGAGGCGGTCGCACGGGATCCCGAGCGGCGCGCGCGCATGCTGACCGCCGCCGAGGTGGCGGCGCTGGCGCCGATCCCCACCGACAAGGTCATCGGCGGCATGCACGCCACGCAGGACCTGCGCGTCGACCCGCGCGCGGCCGCTGCCGGCCTCGCCGAGCTGCTGTCACAGGATCCCGGCGCCCAGATCGAGTGGGGCACACAGGTTCACGACGTCGAGGAGGGTGCCGTCTACACCCGCCGACTCATCGTCCGTGCGCCCCGGATCGTGGTCTGCCCTGGCCCCGACTACCGCTCGCTGCCACCCGCGCTGCGCCGCGGCCTCGGGCCAATGACGCTGTGTCAGCTACAGATGCTGCGGATCGCCCCGCCCGCCGGTCGCCGCTACGAGCCGGCGCTGGCGACCGGTCTCAGCCTGATCCGCTACCCGGCGTTCGCGCTGCGGCCGGAGGCCGCGGAGCTGCGCGTCCGAATCGAGCGCGAGAAGCCCGAGCTGGTCGAGCGCGGCATCCATCTGCTGGTCACGCAGCTCCCGGACGGGGACCTCGTGATCGGAGACACGCACACCTACGGGGACACGCTGGCGCCGTTCGGCGAGGAGCGCCTCTACGACCTGCTTCTGCGCGAGGCGCGGGCGCTGCTCGGGTTCGAGCCTGAGATCCGTCAGCGCTGGCACGGGATCTACCCGACCGTGCGCACCCGGGACGCGGGCAACTTCCACATCACGGCACCGCTGCCGGGCGTGCGTGTGGTCGAGAACGTCGCCGGAATCGGGATGACGCTCTCCTTCGGCCAGGCGCCCGCTGTGCTCGACGATCTGGAGGGCGCACCCGCACCTCCGCAGACCGCGCCCGTGAACGGTTCGAACGGTCAGGACACCAGCGAGCGCTCCACACCCGCTCGCGGCGACGCGGCGCGGTTGTGAATCGTGATCTCGAGAAAATCGCCGCGGTAGGAGTCCACCGAGAACTCGAGCGGTAACCCGTCGGGGTCGAGCACCCGGCGGCGCACCTCGAGCAGCGGCTCGCGCCGCGGCACGTCCAGCAGCGCCGCCTGCGTGGCACTCGCCGCGACCGCCGTGATGGTCTGCTCGGCCTCGTGGAAGACGACACCGAGCGCCGCCAGTTGCGCGTAGACGGAGCCCTGGTCCATATCGCAATCGAGCAGCAGGCGCCCGACGGGCTCGATGAAGTTGCTCACCTCGATCATCGCCGGCTCGCCGTCCATCAGCCGCAGGCGCCGGTACTGGAAGATCTGATCGCCCTCCGCGAGGTCGAGCCTGGCGGCGGTCTGTGCGTCCGCCGGAACCGGCCCTAGCTCCAGGGTGCGCGCGCCGGGGACGTGGCCCTGGCTCAGGGCCCACGCCGAGAACGAGATCAGCATGTCAAAGCTCTGCGTCAGCGTCGGCCGGGCGACGACCGGCCGACGCCCGCGCCCACCAAGGATCAGGCCCTCCGAGCGCAGCGCCGCGAGCGCCTGCCTGACCGTCCCGCGGGAGACCGCGAACTCGGACGAGAGGTCGGCCTCCGACGGCACCGCGGCGCCGGGCGGGAGCGCGCCCGACGCGATCCGCGCGCGCAGCGCGGCGGCGATCGCGGCATGGTGTGAGCTCGGTTGTTCGGTGTTCGGCACGGTGAGTTTTTTAGCGCGTCCGGTCCGGGTCATCGGCTCAGAGCTGAATCGGCTGGGCGAGTCTGACCGGCGCGCCGGGCGGTGGCGGCAGTTGCGCCTCGTGCGTATCGGGCCCGAGTTGGCGCGCCAGCCAGATGACGTCGCGCCAGGCGCCGGCGGTCCAGCCGATGCGGCGGTACGTGCCGACCTCCTCGAAGCCGAGCGCACGGTGCAGGGCGACGCTCGCCGGGTTCGGGACCGCGATGCCGGCGAGCAGCACCCGGTAGCCCTGCTCCTCGAGCAGCGCAAACAGCGGCTCATACAGCGCCCGGCCCAGCCCGCGGCCCCGGTGACGGTCGTCCAGGTAGACGCTGGTCTCGGCTGCCCAGCGATATGCGGATCGCTCGCGGTGCGTGCCGGCATAGGCAAAGCCCGCGATCTCACCGTCCGCGTCGGCCACGAGGAACGCGTGCGTGCGGTTCAGGCGCTCGATCCGGCGCTCGAACTCGCCCAGTTCCGGCGCCGCCTCCTCGAAGCTGACGGCGGTGTCGTCGGCGAACGGACCGTAGATCGCCAGGCAGCCGGCGGCGTCGGTATGCGGGTCGGCGTGGCGGATCAGCATGGGAGCCGGAATCTACCCGGCAGGGCGGGGCTGGTGGCCAGCGGGCCAACCAGCCCCGGGCCAAGCAGACCCGGGTAGAGTCGCGCGCGTATGCACGACATTGCCCTGTTCGGAGCGACGGGCTTCGTCGGCGAGCTGACCGCCGAGTACCTCGTCGCGCAGGCGCCGCCGGAGGCGCGGCTCGCGATCGCGGGGCGCAGCGCCGACAAGCTCGAGGCGCTCAGGCAGCGGCTGGGACGGCCCGAGCTCGGCGTCGTGACCGCCGACAGCGGCGACGAGGAGTCGTTACGACGACTGGCGGAGTCGGCGCGGGTCGTGATCTCGACGGTCGGGCCGTACGTGCAATACGGCGAGGGGCTGGTCGCGGCCTGCGCGGCGGCAGGCACCGACTACGTCGACCTCTCCGGCGAGCCCGAGTTCGTCGACCTCATGTATCTGCGCCACCACCAGGCCGCCAGGGCGAGCGGCGCCCGGTTGGTGCACTCGTGCGGGTTCGACTCGGTTCCGTGGGACCTCGGTGTCCTGTACACCGTCTCGCAGCTGCCCGACGACGTGCCGATCGCGGTGCGCGGATTCGGCGCCACCAACGCGACGATCTCCGGCGGGACGTTCCATTCGGCGGTGAACGCGATGGGCCGGCTGAAGGAGGCTGGGCGCATCGCGCGGCAGCGCCAGTCGACCGAGCGGCACGCCGAGGACGGGCGGATGGCGTCCGATCGCAGCGTGCACGGGGAGTCGCTGCGGCCCTACCGGGAGCCGCTCGTGGGCGGCTGGGTGGTGCCGGTGCCGACGATCGACCCGCAACATGTGCTGCGCAGTGCGCGCCTTGATCCGGTGTACGGACCCGACTTCACCTACGCGCACCTGCTGGTGACGCGGCGGCTCGGCAGGACCGTTGGGCTCGGGCTGGGGGTGGGAGCGGTCGCGACGCTGGCCCAGCTCGAGCCGACGCGCAACCTGGTGCTGCGGTTGAAATCGCCCGGCAGCGGGCCGTCCGCCGAGCGGCGCGCGCGGACGTTCTTCCGGCTGCGGTTCGTCGCCGATTACGGGGAGTCTGCTCGGCGGCGGCGTTTGATCACGGAGGTGCGCGGCGGCGACCCGGGCTACGGCGACACCGCGAAGATGGTCTCCGAGTGCGCTTTGTCTCTGGCGTTCGGCGGGGAGTCGCTGCCGGACCGGGGCGGAGGACAGTGGACGCCGGCGCTCGCGTTCGGACTGCCGCTGGTCGACCGGCTGGTGCGGGCCGGGATCGAGTTCGCGGTCGTCGACGGGTAACAAATCCGACACATTCCTTGGAATCGGCGGTGAGCGAACCTACCGTCCGCGCATGGGCAAGGGAGGCGCTACCGGAGGGCGAGCGGTTGTCGGAGGCGCTTCCGAGCGAGGGGCTGTTGACGAAATGCACCCCACAGGTGCAAAACGTCAACAGCCCGGCCGGGAGGTCGCTCGGGTGGCGGCTCGGCAGCACGGAGTGATCTCGGTGCGGCAGCTGTATGCGCTCGGCCTCAGCGCCCGCCAGGTCGCATGCCAGGTTGCAGAAGGGCACCTGCACCGGCTCCACCGAGGCGTCTACGCGGTCGGTCACCTCAAGCTGAGCCGGGACGGCCGCCTGACCGCGGCACTCTTGGCGGCGGGTGACGGTGCGTTCCTCAGTCACCGGACGGCCGCGGCGCTGCACGGGCTGCGCAACCTCAACCTCAGGCGGATCGAGATCACGGTCGTGGGTCGGGCGGTGCGCGCGCGGGTCGGGATCGCGATCCACCGGACGACCACGCCCCCACCGCGGGGTGAGCTGACGACGGTGAACGGCCTGGCCGTCAGCACCGTGCCACGCCTCCTGATCGAGCTGTCAGCGACCGAGACCGGGCAGGAGCTCAGGCGCCTGATCACCGTCGCCGTCCGCAAACGCGCGTTCGACCACGACAATCTCCGCGCGGCGATGGCCCGCCACGCCAGCTGGTCAGGCATGGCCAATCTCAAGGCGGCCTACGCGAGGTACCTCCCGCAGCATGACCGCAAGTCCGACCTGGAGCG
>Ga0123355_10017275_pt1 | contig 11398 bp, 8 predicted proteins | sample TergutEmb28metaG_3_FD_89872 | JGI IMG/M metagenome (GOLD analysis project Ga0123355, IMG submission 89872) | Embiratermes neotenicus P1 segment gut microbial communities from Petit-Saut dam, French Guiana - Emb289 P1 | ecosystem: Host-associated > Arthropoda: Insects > Digestive system > Gut ...
ACCCCCACAAAAAAAAAAGAGAACAACCCCAGCAAAAAAAAAAAAAAGGCAAAGCCAACACACCAGAAACAAAAGCCCAAACCAAAAAAAAAAAAAAAAAAAAAAACCTACGTCATTCATTGTGTTCGTATTTTTCCTGCGCGTGAAATAAAAAAAAATAGTTTAATTTAGGGAAATTCGGACATGCGCCAAGTTCCGCGGAACCCAACCGGCACGTAAGTCGTGGAGTGGCTGGAAGTGTGATTGTTAGACTTTTACAGAATTCACTAAAGTACTTTCAGCGTTAGTGGATGTTAAGTCACAAAACTGCCGATATGACATTTGGGCTATTAACTGCATTTCGCTTTTGTATCCCATTCTGGTAACTTCGTATCTGGCTCTGTAATTGTACATCACTCGTTTACTGCGAAACGGAAGAAGGATATCAATGAAGTATTCAGTGAAGTGTCATTAAATGAACTGCAAGCTTACTGTCTACTGTAAACAATCGGAACTAATAGTTGTCAGCAATTTTTATACAAACGGTTCCCCGAGAAACGGCTGACAAACATCCCGGAGGGGCATTAAGCTGTCCATTTTCAGCTAAAAAATTATCACGATGGGTCCGGTTGTCATCTGCTACGGAAGTACTCCTGAAAACTAAGAAAGATTATAACATTTTTTATTGAGTAAAACACCTGTGCTTGATCGCCTCATTAGCACGCTGGCATGAGTCGGGATAACGTGTTGCGTATAGTGAATATGCTGCGTTCTGGTCTACCGAGGAATCGTGGGTGGATTTCCGGTACGGACAAGAGATTTTGCTCTGACTCCAAGGTGTCATACTGGCTCTGGGACCGCCAAGCCTCCAATCCATTGGATGCCTAGGATTCCTTCCTCGTGGATAAAGCGATCGGGACGTGAAGCGGTCTAGTGCAAAGGCTAGGAATGAGTAGAGCTGTATTTTCATTCCGCCATTTGGTTTAAAGTCGTGCAATGTTAGAAATGTAGCAGTTATTTATTAGACGCCTACCTGCGATAGTTGCTGCTAGACATGACCCACTACATTATCTATACAGTTTTACATATTTTAAAATATAACTTGTTGCCTCGCTGTGCCCAATGGGATTATACTGCTGTATTGGAGCAGCAACATCCGTGATTCCCCACAAGAGTTAATCTCTTGTCTGCAACCTTGGTAGCTGCAGAATGCGCTGCCAGTCATTTTGAAAGAAATTCTCTTTCCAGGCAAGGTTAAACACCTACTATGCGTGGTATGGAGTTACCACAACGGTATTACTGAAGGTTCAAGTCTCATGGGATGTTACGCTGTATCGTTGGGTAAACAGTTCGTGAAGTTCGAAGGGTTATAATGCTTCCGTTTTTAGGGCCAAGCACTCCTTTGAAGAGACTTCGCGCGGATTGCCTTAACTATTTACCCCGCGATAAAGCGTAACACCTTCAGCATGTACTGGCAGCTGCAGTACGGCGGCGTTTCACCTTGTTTCGGTTGGCAAGTAGCAGAATATTTGAATTGCTGCAATAAATATCGTTTGACTGATCGTGGAGGACAGCAGGGCCGACCTCCTCGTTCACCAGACCTCACGCCTCTGTATTTTGCTTTGTGTGATACTTGAGTTGGTTAATCAAGAGAAGCAGCGGACAAAGGGTAAAAGCACAGTGGTTACTGCTGTTCACTTACTGTCTACTGTTAACATTTATGAGCTCTTTGTTGTGCCCAGCTAGTGTGTTTATGTTTTATTATCATTCTCTGAATAAACATCAGTTATTTCCATAAACGACGTTAACCTATCGGTTTCAGTAACATGGAGAGGGGTAGGAACTGAATTCCGAAATCATTTAGTTCTGCTTCTTGCTTCGATGGTTTAAGAAACTCAGATCCGTGCTTATTACGTATCATTCTAGCAAAATGGGTCCCTCTGAATTTCCTGTTAATAATGCCTAATTTTTTTACACACATTTCTCGAAAGGAATTAACAATGTAGCAAAGATGCCGTTTCAAAAATTGTACTTTTCTATGGCCAAGGGCATGCCGTAAGAAATGGTGATGATGACGACTTTCATTCATGAATTCCCAACACATCATATGAAGTGACGTGTGTCCGAAAGTGTTGTTGTGCTGTAGGGAAGGTAGTCGTGCTCTGTCTTGACCAAATTTTTAATTTCTAGCCGTTCTTCGGCCTGGATTTCAGACGGGTCACTGGCCCTAATTGGGTGGGGCGCGGACTAGGGGATACGAAGGGCCATCACCATTGGACCCTTGCGACTACAGCTGTGATGATGATTAAATGAGAAACAAGAAGAAGAGGCGTACTCCGGAAGATAGTACATAAAAACTTCCAAAGTCGTTCCTTGCAGTTTATTAAGCTTCCTTGTGTACATCTTTACAGTATGCCGTGTTCTGGATCACTGTAGCTGAAATTTGAAATTGCTCCACAGCTTTTCATGAAAGTACCTAGTGTCGAATCGCAACAGCATCGGAAACATCATTCTTGTAGCCTTGGGTAAGGCAGGCTTTGTATTCTGTCAGTAGGCTAAAGATCAAACTGGCCAACAGCATTGTAAAAAGACGTCTCATATCGAACGTGACCAAAATTTTATTAATTTTGTGGTATACGTGAACAGTTTTTGCCTGTAAGAAAATTGGTTGTAATTATTTGTTAGTGTTACTGAAAATATGCCTCTTACAACAACGTGTAACGAAAGTTCCCAATATCTATTTAAAAAAAAAAGTCTATCGCACAGTTTAGACGCTGATGTTATGTGAAACACTGGCGGACGAATATGACTTTCACATGACGCCCTTTGCCTTACTTTGAAAAGTATGCCTGATAGTTTTAGAGAAATGCAACGCCTACCCAGAAGATGCAGTCTAAACAGACATTTGAAATTAAGAGAAGTGAGAGAGAATTGATATATTGACAGAAATGTATAGCTTAAATTACTTCCTTAGATGCTTATTGGGAGATGCATCGTGGGCTCCTCATTTACCACGAAGTAATCCTTTTGTCCTCTTCTTCCAATTCAGAAATAATTTCAAAGGAACGAATGTAAGAGGCAGAGATAACATTCTCCCAGAACGACGGTAAATTTCTGACAAGCTCCGCGATGTCACATCCTAGAAGACGGTATTATTTGTTGGTAGACGTTTGACAGCACTGTACTGAGTAGAATATTCCGACTTGGAGAGGAAGTAGCGTAGTCGATGTAATGACTGGACAACGGGCTGGACGATCCGGGTTTGGACTGTGGGGGAATGGTCAGAGATTTCTGCAAAACATCCAGATCGACTCTGGGGGCCACCCAGCCTCCTATTCAGAGGGTGCCGGGGGCTCTTTCCCAGGGGGAAAAGTGGTCGAGGTGTGAGGCTGATGACTTTCCATCCGGCTGTTGCTGAGGTTGTAGAAGAGTGGAGCTGAACATTTGCTGCCCTATATACTTTCATTCAATGCATCGGGGTAAATGTAACCTTTCTATGTGCTGACTTTAAATAGAGGAATGTAAAAAAGTGCATAACGAGGAGCGTTGATTTGTACTGTTCAGTAATGACGAGTAACTGTGAGTGATTAAATCAAGGAAGGTGAGAATGACGGTGCATATAGACGACGTGGTTAATATTAGAAGTATCTATAAACCTTTTTATTGTAAAACTCGAAAATGTCACCTCCGATACGTTGGAGGATAATATTGGGATAATAAGGAATGGACTGGTTAGGTTGTGGATTAGATTCGCCTGCATAGGGTGGGGTTAGTAACAGTGATTGTAAACAAAGGGGTGACCCTTCAGGTTCAGCGAAAGGCCGTGGGCGACTGTTGACCTGCCGAGAAGAACCCTACCTATGAATTTCATCAGTCTGCCTATCTGTACTTATTCAGTTCCTGCAGTCGTACTTCTACGTTGTTTTAAAATAGCGCATTGTGATATAAGTTGAGGTAGCTAAACGTTATCCATTTCGCACTTTTCGTTGACCAAGTTTTGTCAGTATTGTTCAGGTACTGTTTTTCACAATGGATTCTTGATAACAGCTGTGAGGCACTGGGATCAGCGATTTGCTTCGAAGTCTGAACGCGTATTAGTAAAGTCTTGAACTCGCTGATGAGTCGGTGCTGTTCTGGGATTATCTTGGTAGCCGGAATACTCGGTTACAGCATCGCGTCACGCCGACTGCGTGTAGCTTATGTTGTCACCTTGCAGTTCGTGCTGCGTTGCCAAACTGAAAGAATCTCCGTGGAAGTACGCTACAGATGTGACTATACGACTGCGTTTTTTGGCAGTTTGAGTTTGTTCTATTGAAAACGTGTCGGTGGTTGCCCCTGCGCACATTCATGTAGAGGGATTGTTTGAGAGTAAGATTAGCCCTTCTCTGCGTTATTTATAGGCTACAAACTTTGTTAATGCCCGTCCCAGTGGCTGCGCGGTCCAAGGCGTAAGTATGCGGCCGTTCCTATGCTGAGATTGTGGGTTCAAATCCCGCCGGGGGAATGGCTATCTGTATGTTGTGAGTGTTGTGTGTTGTCAGGTAGAGGTCTCTGCGACGAGCTGATCATTCGTCAAGAGAAGTCCTACCGACTGTGGCGCGTAGTTGTTTTTGATCTAGAAACTTCAAGAATGAGGAGGCCCTGGCCTGCTCGGAGCCACAGCGCAAAGGGGGGGGACTTTGTTAATGCTTTCAGTTAGAATTCCGAAAAGGAATTCGGAAGATAACACTAAGATGAATCTTAGAGAGGTGGGAAGGAAAGATATAAGGTGCATGGAAGTGACGTATCTAGAAATATTTGTTAAACCGTTATCCCAATATTTACTGGATATTTTAGATATTGTTACCATCCTCGATTTCAAAGTTATCATTTAATTACCTTTCTGCTGTCAAGTCAATCATTTTAATTAATTTCTCATTCTGGCCGTTCTGATTATTAAAAAATTAAATGTTATGATTACGTTCTCGTGATGTGACACCGTGTCGTCTGGTAATACGTACCATTGTTTCGGATAGACTTGCTGCCTCCTTCTACCCTGAGGATGGCAGCAAAACAAATTTATCCAAAATGCGGTTGCGTACCTTTCTACCAGACTGTACGTCGGAGTAGTCTCAGTTTTTGCCCCCATGATAATCTCAAACCTTAAACTAAACCCGATTCAAATTAAAGCGACAACTACCGTCGGCTTACAAATGCCTTTCTCAGAACGTGATGTGTTTTGATTTTCGGATCTAGTAATTTGGTTCAGGCTGTAGCACTTCTGACTTGTATTAGGGAGGTGCATGATTTGAATTGTGGCCAGAACACAGTTTATTCTGACTGGTCTTTTTGTAGTTTCGTTCATTCCGTCCAGGAAAATTTCAGGACAGCAGGCCTGTGCCAGTTGGACGTGGACCCCCTTCCTTCCACAGCTTTAGCTATTGACAGTATCGGTAGCGTAAAGTACAGTTTAAGTAGTCCCTGTACATTCTCTGAAGGCATATAGGGGGAGTGAAAGTATAGCTCCACTCATTCGCAACCAGGGAACTGGCTGGAAATGAGTGGTCGTCCTCACGCCCCGTCCGCTTTATCCCGCAGAAGGAGTGATGGAATAAGCGGCTGGGCTGTCCACAGAGCCGGTAAATTATAAGCACACGGGTGGCTGGATGGCTCCACAGCTTCTAAAAGAACTCTATGGATGCTGCTGCTAAGTATGAAGGCTGGAGTCAACTGCCTTAAAAATTATAAATTCTATACCACATTCCTAAACAATGAAGATATCCTGTGGCTCAGAAATGGTGCGCGTGCCACAGATTGCTCATCCATACATCTACAGTAATCACGGCCATTATTGTTGCTTACCTGTGTTGCTCTTGTGAGGACTGTCATGGCCGTAGGCCACAAGTATCAGACACAAAACAAAATAAACTGTAGTCTGTACAAATCGCGCAACAATTGACGCAAACACCTGTTGCCTGTAGGGGATGGCCTTCGCTGCAGTAGTCACTTGACTTTACGGGAGTGTTTGCGCCCACTCACTGCTGCTTCTTCGGCCCACTGCACAATTACTACAGATCAGTGACGGCGCAATCTCCAGCCAACACTTCCAAATGTGCTGTAACTTACCGGATGTGAAATTACTCGTATAATGAAGTAAAAATATTCATCGTAGCATAGGCTTGAGTGTTGCAGTGGGTGCTGATGTTCTGAGTTTGCTGTCGAATTTCATATTTATTTATTTATTGTTTATTTAGCGACTTTATCAGTAACTCAGACTGTATAGCATGGGATAATGTGATAGCGAAGTAAATTGGAAAAGCGTGGAAAGAAACGGACGAATATTAATGTAATGAGCCATTGTGACGCTCATTTGATGAGACTGAAGAACTAAGCTCCTTGCATTAGAGTCCTTCATGAAAAGCTAACATTTCCTCAACTACTCGTAAATGACCTCATTACCGTGTTCGCAAGAGCCCGCCACCTGTCCCCATCCTAAGCCAGATAAATCCAATCCATGCCCCCATTCCACTTCATGAAGATCCATTTTAATATTATCCTCCCATCTACGCATAGTCCTTCTAAGTGATCTCGTTTTCTCAGGTTTCCCCACCAAACCCTGTATGCACCTGTCCTCTCCCCCACACGTGCCACGTTCCCCGCCCATCTTATTGGCGAGACTAAGGAAACCACTCATTAATGTTGATCGTGTTTTTGAGTGGCAGAACAACGTAGAAGTGGGCTGTATTACCGACGTTTCGGAGAAACAGTCTCCATATTGAAGGTGAACTGACTACCCCATGGGCCCTGCAAATTTTTTAAGAACAGGGGCGTGCAACATGCCGGCCGCCTTACGCGTTAGCTGTTAGCAGAACCATTTTATGTGTTCTTCACAAATACATATGACCCAGTACACCAGCAGCACTTAACCACCTGCCCCTCGCTTCTTTATTGCTGAAGTATTTCATTGTCAGACTGTCAGACTATGCCTCTCCACATTTAATAATAACATAATTTCGTGCGACCCGCGCTCACTGATGCTGGTTCAATGCCACCTTCGTCCCATCCGACTTTTTGAACTCCCATTAAATTTACCTTCTACTACTACTTCTATTACTGTAGGTTTTCCTTCCAATATTTCAGTTTCCCGTGTCGGTTATTCCATCACTGTACCTTTCCCATAATTCATGTATCTACCGTCGACGCTGTTTGATCGTATCAATTGACAGCGCAGGTAAATAAAATTCTACCCGGAACTTTAGAAAGTAACTTCGTGAATCGTTATTTGTTTAAAGACCGACCAGCAGCACCACGTGTAATCGGTTCACCAATCGTAGGCAGCTGTGAGTATGAGGAGCAGATTGTGTCTTGTAAAACCTTAGGCTTATTTCCTGCAGCACTGGTTCCCAAAGTGTACTCCGCGGATCCTAAGGGTTCCGCTACTAGTTCTCAGTGGATCCGTGGATACATTTCTGTAATGGCTACTTTTAAGTTTACTTGTTTTTTAAATTAAAGGAATAGTGTTTTGTTAAAATAACCGATAAACCTCTTTAATTGGCAATATGTTTCTTTTGTGTGACCGTCAGAATATGTAACTAAGAAACGTCCTGTAGCTACGAAACGAGCGACAGTTATTTTAATTAAGGGAAAATCATGCAATGCCTTATTACGTATGGGACTGGTATGTAGTAGTAGCTATCTAAAATTAGTTCCGAGATACAGACCTAAATTTTTAATTTTGTTACCTATCAACCGGACACAGCCTGTAACAGAAATGAGTAGCAGGAATATTTCCTGGGGGGTAAAGGCGGCCAGTGCGTAGGGCTGACAACCTTACCACCATGTGCCGATTGTCTTGAAATCTGGGAGTTTCAACCTCCTGGAACCCTCTGGGCCTGTCCAGACCTGTACGGGGATTGTTTTACCTTTACCTTTTACAGTCTGGACACTCCGTATGTACGTGAGTAAGGACGTGAGGATCCGTGGTCATTTTTCGAAGCCAAAAGGGTCCGCGAGCAAAAACGTTTGGGAAACACTGGCCTGTAGCATAATGCAAGTGTCAGATTGCCATGGTGTACCGTTTATTTCATCATTATCGCGGTGGAGTAACATTATGAATGTGGAACTGTGGCCTGTAAAAGACTCGTTGTATATCCTAGGTCAATACACTAATTATACTGAACTTTGATGGAATGGTTATGACGGTGAAAATAACGTTCTCGGAGAACAGCCTGTGCCATCGCCGTTTTGTCTGCCACCAATCATACCTGGACTGCTCTCCACTGTAAGGAAACGGCAACTAAACACCTGATTATGGTAAGTTCCCAGCTCGTTAATGCAGATGCGTGTTTGGCGACCGAGTGCTGAACTTACTGGTTGAACTGTCTAGGATAAGGTCCAATGACCTGCTTTTCTTGGCACGTCAGTGTACTTTCGGTTTTATGGATACAGCGTATTTCTTTACTATATTTTAGCAACGGAAAGAAGCCGCGTAGATGGTTGGGGAGACAGCACTTCATGCTTCCCACGTTTCGCTACGTTGGTATTCCTTTCCTTGCCACTCTGACCTGTGTATACGAATTCGAAACTGTGTTGGGAATATGGGAAATACGCTGGAGGCGGAAACGAAACAGTTTGATGGAGTTGTGGGGAAGGTTATTCTGTGAGGCATCTTTCCATAGCTTCAATATAGTTGAATAAGTGTAGGCTTTCCAAGAAGTTCGATCCGTGGTATATCTCTCCATTGCCACACTGTAGCTTTGTCGTCTGTCCAAGGAAGACCCAGCGCGAAGTGTATGCAGTATCGATAATCTTGTTGCCGGAACGGAAGGCAGTAATGCAATCCACACTTAGGCCTCTCTACCTTTTGTCGAAGTAATTAAGCTCCGTAAAACTCTCGAAAAGTAGATGGGGCGACGGTCCGCAAACCGTAGAATGGATACCTTCGCCGGTGAGATCGAACAAGGAAACTGGTAAGTGAATAATGAGACATTCCTACCAAACGACAGTCAAATTTGCGTATTCATCTGTAATTACCCAGAAGTAACTACTATGTGCGGACGGTATAGTTTGATGTGACGTCAGTAAGAGAGGTCTGTCCCGCTAACAAGTTAGGTCATCTTTGTGTCAAGTGGTCACCAGTTACCATGACGGTAGTTAGTTCCTCAGGCTCAGGTGTTCGGGGTAACGGAATGACTTCCTAGCAACCACAGTGCTCAAAATATCAGGGACAAATGGAAGCCACGCGTATTTCAGTGGTTCGAGTGCCCCTTATCTGCTGATTTAAGATGAATGTTGAAACAGCTTGCGATGGCAATGCCAACGTGGGAAACTGTGAAGTTACGACATTCAGCAATATTTCTGTTGGACTCCTCACATCGTCTGATGTACTGTACAGCTGGACGCTTGAAGCCGACTGTGCTTCCGTCCTGAGGTGACGGGGTCAGGAAATGCACCTGCTCTGGTGAGCACCTTAGAAAGAGCTGCTGTCAGTCTCTGTGAATTGTTACACGGATCGTCGGAATTGGACGCTGGTGTCACGGCGATCAGATCAGAGCGGATGACACGGACGGGGCTGAATAGAAATGCATGTAGGGCTTTGGTGGGGAGACCTAAAGATAATGCGCCATTTGGAAGACCTAGGAGTAAGTGGGAGGATAATATTAAAATGGATCATAAATAAATAGGAGGGGAAGGCTTTATAGGATTTATCTCACTGAGACTAGGGACATTGGCTGGCTTTTGTGAACACGGTAACAAACCCTTGGGTTTCATAAAACGTCGGGAATTTCTTGACTAACTGAGGAACTTTTGACTTCCGAAGAACTGTGTTGCGTGGGGTGAGTGAGTGTACTGGTTAATTGGTTAGATAATGAGTTGCGTAATTGGTTGTTTGGTTGGTTAGTTTGTTTGTTTGTTTGTTTGTTCAGATCAAGGGACAGGACAGAGCACCGCTGAAATTACAAAAAATAGTCACTTGCTGCATATCCGTTCATACCGTCGCAGTGTCATGCCCGTCCTGGCCGACACCTTTCGAACGCGATCATCAGGGCCATTAAGTGCAATACATCAATATTGAACCCAATATGAAGAATACAAATGTGCAAAATATAACTATGTGTGTGTGTGTGTGTGTGTATGTGTATCTGCATGTGTACGTGGCTTTACGCGATGGATGCTTGTATTTGGATGAGAAAATGACTGTAGTCCTCTTAGAATATCCACTTTTTCCTAACCAATGCTCCATTCTCATCTTCAAATGCATGTTGCTCTTACTGGATTGGCAAACGGTGAAGAATGGGAACCTTCCGAAAAGCAGTGGTTGTTCGCAAATCGGGAAGTATTGGATAGAAAAGTACTTTCAGTTTTTTCCGTCCTTAAAGAGTGTTTTAATTCAGGCGTCCCATTATTCTACTCCAAGTTGTGTCTACTGCGTTACTTTACGTCTTGTGAATTATGTATTCATTTAACGTAATGATATTTCTAGATGATTATATCACATTGCATGCAGCCGATAATTCGTTGTCCCAGCGCATTGTATATGGATTAATGCGTATAATTAGTCAATATCAGTTTACGTTTGGCTACGACTGTGCATGTGTGAAAGTTGAAGAATGCGGACCAGTAAGTTATGTAATTTTCGCGGGTGTTTGTATTATTCTGTGACGTAATGAGGCTACTAAACTTCCGTGGTTCGGGAGTGTCAGAGCGGAGTGGAACAAGTTGCCACAGGCCTTAACAATTCTGGCTTAAATTCAAATATCGGACGGGACATCGGCTATCCCGACAGATTTTTTCGCGGTTATCTTCAGTCCGACCAAGAGAATCCCGGGATCTTGCGTTAGGTTACGTCACTACAGCGGCATTATACGTCATTTCTGTTTCATTATTGTCTTGTTAAATCGATGCTATATAGCCTATTAGAGTTCCTGACAGTGTCGTTAAATAAACAACAAAAGAACCTGACGAATATGTAAAATTCGACACCACCTCATTGCACAACACTTGTTTGTTGATTAATGCTCCGAAATTTTCGGCCTAACTGTTGGCTGTCTTCAGGGATCTTACTCTAGCATGTGCAGCTTATGTTTAAATTTGCATGAATACGCTATAGTATAGCGTATTAATTCACAGCGTGAGCACAGGACACCGGTTACCTGATTCCAGAACTTACTTCAAGTAAAGAAAGATTGATACATAGATGTTTGGACGCCACAATTATATCAACATTAAACTGATTTTATACTGTATTTTACCTATAATACTGATTTTAAGAACTGTAACATTTAATCATTCGGTGCAGAATCTTTTGTCTTTTAGCTTGCTATCCAAAAATTTAAAGATCAAGATATATAGAACTATAATTTTGCCTGTTGTTTTGTATGGGTGTGAAACTTGGTCGTTGACACTGCGGGAGGAAAGGAAGCTGAGGGTGTTTGAGAAC
>Ga0123355_10017276_pt1 | contig 11398 bp, 15 predicted proteins | sample TergutEmb28metaG_3_FD_89872 | JGI IMG/M metagenome (GOLD analysis project Ga0123355, IMG submission 89872) | Embiratermes neotenicus P1 segment gut microbial communities from Petit-Saut dam, French Guiana - Emb289 P1 | ecosystem: Host-associated > Arthropoda: Insects > Digestive system > Gut ...
AAAACTCACACACCTTCTTTTTTTGAGGGCGCTTAGGTTTTTTCATTTTATCGTCACCGATACTGTTAGAATTATAATTATTATTGCCGCCTGATTGTGCGTCGGCGGAATTTGCCTTTTTCTTTTCCGGCATGGTATTTCTCCTTTGTCGACGGGCGGCAGTGCAGCATTCTTTAGCCGCTTGTCACAGAGTCGACTTCTTGAAAAGGTATATCAACTGCCTTTTCAAGGCTTATTTATCGGACGGACGGGTTTAGCCGTACGCCTTGCTTTTTATTTGCTGCTTAAAACGGCAATTCGTCATCATTCACAGGAATCATTTCGTCATTACCCTTTGACGCCGCTTTGTTATATGAACCCTCACCGGCAGGTGCGGAATATCCGCTTCCGCCTTGCGCGTTAGGATTTGGAGACAAAAACTCCACCTCATCGGCCGCTATATCAATAGCGTAACGTCTTGTCCCGTCTTGCGCGTCATAGGTACGCGTTTGAATACTTCCCCAAATACCGACCTTACGGCCCTTTACTAAATATTTCGCCACATTCTCGGCTGTCTGTCTCCAACATACAACATTAAAAAAGTCGGCTTCACGCTCACCGTTACTGTTAGTATAGCTGCGCGTCACAGCGATAGCAAATTTGCAAAACGGTATTCCTGCAGAGGTCTGTGATAGCTCGGGGTCTCTTGTAAGATTTCCTATTAGTATAACTTTATTCATCTTTTTCGTCTCCTGTTTATTGCCTTTCGGCTCAATTCAATTGTCTTAGTTTTCGGGCGGTCGAGGGCGACCGCCCCTACGATTTGCATCCAAAATAACCATTCTTTAATTGCTTGATCAACCTGTCGTAAAGACTTCGAGCAAAATCTAGTACGCGCGGATAGCGAGTGGATTTTTGTCTTTACGGAAACTTACGAAAGCGCTAGCGTCCACGAGCATAGCAACGCTATGTAAGTGGTGAGTAAGGTTTCGTAAAGACAAACAAGACACCGCTAGATGCCGTAATAGATTGTAGCGAGAAGTCTATTTGCGGACTACCATGAATCTTACGACTTCGTCGGTGATTCTCATTTGGCGCTCTAATTCGCGCGGAAAATCAGGTTCCGATTCAAAATTCATAAGCACATAATAACCGTCGTTTTTGTAATCAATCGGGTACGCAAAACGTCTGTTGCCCCACTTGTTGACAACAGGATCGACCTTACTTGCATTTTTGGCGAGTAAGGTAAACTTCTCGATAACGGCATCTCTTTTAGCGTCGTCAAGCCCTGTTTTGATAATATACAAAACTTCGTATTTATTCATGTGTTCTACCTCCTTTTGGTCTTTGCGACTGCGAGCTTCCGTGTGATTATCACTAACAAACAAAGTATGCGGTTTAGTCATGTTCATACGCTCCCGCGTCCTTTCATCTGCTTTAAATCGTCACAGACAACCTCTTTTCGCAGTCTTGTTTCGGCCGGCCGCTTAAGCGGGGGCTGTCCCCTATCATAGCGGCGAGCAAGGTGGTTATGCTATCAAATTTCTAAATAGCCTATGCATTATAGCACACAAAAAAACTTTTTGCAAGCAAATATATATCATTTCCTCAGAAAATTACTACTTGACAAAATCATATTTTTTATGATTCGGATTTCGGCTGTCTTCACGCACTATCAAATATCCCCGCTAACCTCTTTTCCCTTGACTGCCGCCCCCGCATTCTTAGGAGCGGGTTTATGGTGATTGATTACTACGCCGTTAATTACTAATTCAAATAAGCATCCCAAAAAAGTTGCGGCTTTTTCGCACATTACCATCCGGGACATATAGATTTGGAGGTATTCCATCGGAGCGCTTGTCTCATCCATAGCTATGCAAAGACGGATAACCTTGCTGTCCAAGTCAACGGATACTCGGTTGTCTTTAATAGACAAATTAACCCTGTCGTGAATGTCCGCGCTTGCTAACCGCTTGCTGTCCTTGCGGACGCGGGTGCGGTGGGCGTCCGATTTGTCTGCGATAATAACCGCCGCACTGACCGGATTGACGGGAATACCCGTCTGCTCCTCGTGATTTCCGATCGCGCCGATTATGGTGATAATCTCGTTAATGTCCATTCCGAGCTTCTGAAGCACGGCAAAAACAATCGCCGCACCCGTCGGACCGTGATTGTATCGGTTGACGGCGTTGCCGATGTCATGCATCCAGCCCGCCATCGCGCCTAACTCAACCGTCCGCTCGTCATACCCTAATGCCTTGAGCATATTAGCCGAAGTGCAACTGACAAAGCCCGTATGCCGGACTCCGTGGTCGGTATAGCCTTTGTGCGCTAAGTTGTCGTTAGCCGCCTTAATGAGAGCCTTGATTTCGGCGCAGCTTTTGATTTGACTCAGTGTGATTGGGGGTAACATAGTGAAGCTCCTTTTTAATTTCTTTATTTTGTCTATCATTCGCCTTATTCTTTCATCTCATTGCGCGAGTTTAAGCGCTCGGTAATACGGATCTCTGCTAAAATCCCTTTGAATATCCGCTTCTCCGCCAAGCTTTTCTATCGCTCCGGCTATCTCTATATACTCTAAATAATTGCAATCAGCAAGTCTTGACTCTAAGACTTCTATAGCTCTTTTATCGCCGTATTTACCTAAGTAGCCCGCGTAAAGCGGTAAATTCTGCCCCTCTTCAAACATTTCAACAAGCAAATTATAGGCGGTCTCATTATTTTTATAGCCTGCCAAAATATCTGCCAAATTGACTTTTGTATCATATGACGCTTTCTCTACAAATGGTGTAAGCAAATCGCCGATTATATCAGTCTTGTCCGACAGCACCTCTACAATCAATTCAATAATTTCACCGTTTATATGCCTTGGACATTTTGAGGTGCCGTAATCAAGCAGCCACGAAACATAAATGTCATACGGGACTTGCAAGCCTATAATATCAAGAAGATTGATTGCCAGCATAATTACTAAGGGGTTCTTAGATTGTTTTACAACGGTTATTAAATGCGGAGCGCACTTAGGCTCAGCTTCGATTCGGTCAAGAAGCAACGCGCACGGACTGCTTTCAACCGAGCTAAGCACAAGCATCTTAACAAGCTCCTCCGCGTCGGTTATCTTTGCGAAAAACTTCCGCGGAGAAACCCCTCCAATCTCCACACACGGCTTGTCCGCCCACTCCTCATATAGGTCGGGCATAAGACCTTCCGCCTCTTCGGGGTCGTCAAACCTCTCCGCGTTAGCTCTGTACCACTCATGCACATAGCCCTCAAATAACTTGTCAAAGTCAATTGTCATATGCTGTTGTTTTTTACTCTAATTCTCCCCATTTTTCTATAATCACAGGCAATTTTGTAAATACACCGCCGATTACAAATAGTTTTACATTTTCGGGAACATAATCCCACATCACAAATTCTAAGTTGAGTTCGGTTTTCTCATTGTCAGAATATTCGACAGTGTCCACATCAATAAGCAGAGGAGAGGCATCGTTGTACCCCGTCCATAAATACATTTTGTTTCTTCAATTTATCTTAATCCCCAGCCCTTAGGCACAAACAGCCTTTCGTATTCCCATATCGCGTACTGGTCGCTCATTGTACTGATATAATCGCACACCTTTTGAGCCAAACCGCAATCAAGCCCCGTTATACCTTTAGGCAACCGCTCATGATTGTCGTAATAATACTCATATAATGCCGCAATCATCGCCATCGCTTTACCCTCCTCGGCTTTGGCGTCGCTGCTAAGATACACATTGTCAAACATAAACTGTCTGAGCCCAGTTATTTTATCCTCAAATTCTTTAGACGGCGAAATCTTATTTTTTCCGAAGCTGTTTTTTACAATATCTATCGTCATAGCGTTGATTCTGCGTCCGTGTGTTTCGCCAAAGGCATCTCTATACTCCTTCGGAATATCCCCGTCCTTCAGAACGCCTCCTCTTGCCGCATCGTCTATATCATGATTGATATACGCCACCCTGTCGCTCCATTGCACAACTTGCCCCTCCAAGGTAGAGGGAATCCCCTTACTCGTATGATTAAGAATACCGTCTCTCACCTCATAAGTCAAATTCATTCCTTTGTAATCATATTCAAGGACATCAACTACTCTCCGGGATTGCTCGTTGTGCCTAAATGGTGTAAATTTTTCAATAGCCCTCTCGCCTGCGTGTCCAAATGGCGTATGCCCTAAATCATGTCCGAGCGCAATTGCCTCGGTCAAATCCTCATTAAGCCGTAATGCCCTTGCAATTGTCCTCGCGATTTGCGCAACCTCTAAGGTATGCGTAAGCCTTGTCCTATAATGGTCACCCTCGGGCGCTAAAAAAACCTGCGTCTTATGCTTAAGCCGCCTAAACGCTTTGCAATGAATAATCCTGTCCTTGTCTCTGGCAAATTCCGTCCGTAAGGGACACGGAGCGATTTGTTTTTCACGCCCTTTGGTGTCCGCGCTCTTTGCAGCGTAGGGCGAAAGATATTTATCTTCTATTTCGTGCGTGATTTTTGAATAATCGGTCATTTTATACCGTCGTTAAGTCTTTTGCTTATTTTTTAGAATTGCCAAGGTCTTTTTCGGCGCGGAGCTGCCTTGTCGTTTGCTGTTTTGCTTCTGCCCATCACAGTATCTTCGCTTATAGCCGTCCGAAAGACTTTCACAAAACTCACAGGCATCAGGAATCGTTCTTGCATCATGTCAATAAGCTCTTTGGGTGTCGGTTATTATCTATATTCCTAAAAAAGTATACTAAAGTGCATGAGAAGCAAAAACGTTACTGCGGTAGCCAATATAACCAAATAAATAAGAAGAATGAAAAAACGGCGGCGCAAGGTAAAACTTAACCCTAGTAAGCCTATAACCGTCAGCGCGGCAATATCACGTATAAAATTAAGGTAATTGAGGATATCGGGATGATTTCCGTAATAAATAAAAGCAAAAAAGCCATTAAAAAACATAAACCCTAAGTATAATACGGCAGGAAGAGAGAGCAGCAGGGCTATATTAAAGCACAATTTACTAAATGAAACGCGGACTCCTTTTTCTTTTAGCGTTGTAGGCATTTTTTAATTCCTCCTTATAATTGATAAGCGGCAACCTCTAAAAAAGCGCAAACTACGACCTTTAGCTTTATAACAAGTCTCTCTATTCGTCGCTGTCTGTTGTTGCGGCTGACCTTCTGGCCGCCGGCGCCGTGCCGTTGCTGATTGACTGGTTTAGCTGCGCATTGACCGTCCGTTGCAAATCAAGCGGCTTTGATACCATTGAATAAACATACTCCTTGTTATTAGAACCGATTGTCACAGTTCCAAAACCAAAAATACGTCCGGGTATTGACATCCTAACCTTTAAAAAGTCGATATGTCCAAGCTGTCTGTCGAGAACCTCTATTCTAAGAACACCCTTCTTGCCGATTAGACGTGTGGTGGTGACGGCAATTTCGACACTGCTGCGGCGTATAATCTCAACAACTAAAGCTATAAGCATAACGATAACCAAAATACCGCCGATAATACTCATAAGCCCAAACGGACTCCAAGCGCTCGGCCATCTAAGCGGTCCTATAAAGCCGGCGATAAAAATGGCAAGGGCGATTCCGAGCAATATTAGCTCATTGAATAATACCCATTTGGTTATGCGGTACATTTTTGTAATGTCTTTCGGATCATTGACAAGTTTGTTTTGGATGTAACTCATGGTAAAGGTCTCCTTTTTTTGACCGCACTATCATGCTATTGCGTGTTTGAAGTGGGCTTTAATTAACTACAACACTCTTAATCACAATCGGCTCTACCGGCACATCGTTATGATATCCTATGCTTGTTGTCTTTACTTGACTAATATCGAGTATCACCTTATTACTTTGCTCGTCGGTTGTTTTGCCGAAAGCTGCATAGTTACCGTCTAAAAAATCACAATTTGCCGAGCAAAGAAAAAACTGACTTGTCGCGCTGTCTGGGATATTGGTTCTCGCCATTGAGATTACCCCTAAGGTATGTTTGAGAGGATTTTTAAATCCGTTACTGTCAAACTCGCCCTTTATTGCCTTAAGCCCTCTTTTCTCAATAAGATTTCCCTTCTCACAAGTCATTCCTCCGCCTTGAATCATAAAGCCGGAAATAACTCTATGAAAACACAATCCCTCATAAAACCCGTTTTTGGCAACCTCGACAAAGTTCGCCACGCTTATCGGCGCGATGTCGGCATACAACTCAAGATTGACCGAGCGGCTGTCGGTGAGATTGATTGTGCAATTGATATTATTACTCATGGAAATAATTATACAATATTATACGGGCAATGTCAAGAGGTTTTTGATTAAAAGTCATTAAAAATATTTAATTAACCTCCAGTTTCGTATAGTATAGTATTTAAGACTGCGTTATTGACGCGGCAGGTATGTGTTTGCATTGTATCTATATTTATTTTCCCGAAGAAGCGATACAAAGATACAAAAAAGAAACGCAAGAAGAATATCAAAAAAATGTGCGAAAGCGCTAATTTTAATTTTTCTTTAAAAACGCTTGACAAGGCTTTTTTAATGCGTTATACTGGTGGGGTACAATCAACCTAACCAAACGGAGGAATATATCAAAAATGCATTTTAGTGAAGAAGTCAATAAGATGATTTGCGTTAAGCAAGGCGCCAATCACGGATCAGCGCCTATTCCCAGCGAAGGAAAATGGGTCAAATCAAAAGAAGTCAAGGATATCAGCGGTTTTTCACACGGCGTGGGCTGGTGCGCTCCGCAGCAAGGAGCATGTAAGCTGTCGCTAAATATTAAGGACGGCGTTATCCTTGAGGCGCTTATTGAAACTATCGGCTGTAGCGGTATGACACATTCGGCTGCTATGGCGGGAGAAATCTTGCCCGGCAAGACAGTACTTGAAGCGCTCAATACCGATTTGGTTTGCGATGCTATCAATGTTGCTATGCGCGAATTGTTTTTACAAATCGCTTACGGACGCACGCAATCCGCCTTTAGTGAGGGCGGTCTTGAAATCGGCGCGGGGTTAGAGGATTTAGGCAAGGGTCTCCGCAGTCAAGTGGGGACAGTCTACAGCACACAAGCTAAAGGGGTGCGTTATCTTGAAATGGCAGAGGGTTATATCACTCAATTAGCTCTTGATAAGGACGACCTTGTAATCGGATACGAATTTGTACGTTTTGGTCCTATGATGGAAATGATTAAAAAAGGAATGACCGCCGATGAAGCCTTGAAAAAAAACACGGGCAAATACGGAAGATTTGAGGGCGCGGCCAAGTATATGGACCCGCGTCATGAATGACACGAAATGAGGAATTAAGGTTTAAGAAATTATGAACTAAGTCAACATTCATCATTCGCCTCATTCGTCATTACTCATTATTTATTGTAAAGAAAGCATAAAGAAAATACAAACCCAAAATAAGGAGAGACACCAACTATGGCCATCAAATTTGAAGGACAAGAAAAGAGAAGCGGCAAAATCAAAAAGGTTTGTGCCGAGTATAAGATAAAAGACCTCGAACACGCCAAACAAATTTGTCTTGACAAAGGAATAAATGTCGAAAAAATTGTAAGAGAAACTCAAATGATAGCATTTGAGAATGCTGTTTGGGCATATACTTTAGGGTGTGCGATTGCCATCACTAAAAAATGCCGCACAGCGGATGTTGCCGCCGAAGCTATCGGAATCGGAATACAAGCTTTTTGCGTCCCGGGAAGCGTCGCAGAACAACGCGATGTGGGTCTAGGACACGGCAATCTCGCGGCAAAACTGCTCCGCGACGACACAAATTGCTTTTGTTTTTTGGCGGGGCATGAGAGTTTTGCCGCCGCCGAAGGAGCAATCGGAATAGCTAGAACGGCAAATCAAGTACGCAAGACTCCATTACAGGTTATTCTTAACGGACTGGGCAAGGATGCGGCGCAAATTATCAGCCGTATCAATGGGTTTACCTATGTACAGACTACATTTGACTACGTGAAAGGTACGCTGAAAATCGTAAATAAAACTGCGTACAGTTTAGGCGAAAGAGCAAAAGTAAAATGCTACGGCGTTGACGATGTTATGGAAGGTGTCGCTGTTATGAAGGAAGAAAAAGTCGATGTAAGTATCACGGGTAACAGTACAAATCCTACAAGATTTCAGCATCCCGTAGCCGGCACATACAAAAAGTGGGCAATAGAACACGGCAAAAGTTTCTTCAGTGTAGCCAGCGGCGGCGGAACGGGCCGCACTCTCCACCCCGATAATATGGGTGCCGGTCCCGCCAGCTACGGAATGACCGACACAATGGGCCGCATGCATTCCGACGCTCAATTCGCGGGTTCCAGCTCTGTACCCGCCCATGTGGAAATGATGGGTCTGATAGGCATGGGAAACAACCCGATGGTAGGAGCAACGGTTGCAGTTGCCGTGGCGATACAACAAGCGGGATAATTTTTAGTAATTAGGGAATATTCAAGAATTCAATTATGCTAAAGATACAGGAGATAATTAAAGCGGCTATTCCCCTAACTTTCCTCCTCACCTCCTCCGTCCTTACTCTTATATACGCTTTCGAGCGGGCGCCGTGGCGAAGAACCTTTACCTCTATGGGGCGGGCAAACAGGGCATGGTTTATCGTATGGGGGCTTGTGTTGGCAACGGGACTTGGCGTCAATGTTTTCCGGCAAAAACCCCGAAGCATGTCGGAAACGATACCTATAGAGACGGATTTCTCCTGCCGAAACGAAATTAATAATCGGCTGCCACTGGCAATAAATACCGGTTCGTACAATAAAAAGCGGCTCTCAAATTCAACGCTCCTACTAATAATTCCCCTCATTATCGCTTGCGTCAGTCTAGCCGTTTCGGTAATTTTTCTCGGAGATCCGGGGCTCAATCCTATTTCGGTTATTCATTGGACAGGATCTTTCGGTTTTGCCGTATTCGCCCCTTGGTGCATATTGTGGCTGCAAATCTTACAAATAACAAAAAGTAAAGAACGAAAAACGAAAAACAACGGGCGAAAATTTATTTTTACGGCAAGTCAAGCGGTCGCGACAGTTAACGTAATCCTTCTCATAATCGCAGGAGTTGCCGCACTGACAACAATAGGCATATTCGGAATGAACGCTTTCGGGCAAATTATTTTGACCTTAGCTTGTGTTACGGTACTATTTACGGGGAACTTTGTTAAATCAGCATAGTTATAAGCGTCATTACGCGAAGATCTTTACCTATATTATACATTCACATTGGAGCAAATCATGGCAAAACCAAAACAATCTCATATTTTAGTAACGGGCGGAGCCGGTTATATCGGCACGCATACCTGCGTCGAGTTATTAGAGCAAGGGTACGAGCTGGTGGTTGTGGATAATCTCAGCAATTCCTGCGAATATGCTCTTGACCGCGTTGATAAGGCGGCAGGACGGGGGGTAACCTATATTTGGGCGGATGTCACAGATTTTCATGCGATGGACAGCGTTATGGAAAGCTATAACATTGAAGCTGTTATTCATTTTGCCGCTCTCAAAGCCGTGGGAGAAAGCGTGTCTAATCCCCTCGCCTACTACGAAAATAACGTAACGGGTGCCATTTCTGTACTTAGGGCAATGGTTAAAAATAATGTAAAAAAGTTTATTTTTAGCTCGTCGGCCACTGTGTACGACCCTAAAGCAAAAATGCCTTTGACCGAAAATTCCCCTATCGGTCCAATTAATCCTTACGGTCAGACGAAAGTAATGACAGAAAAAATTTTGCATGATCTTTATGCGTCCGATCCTACGTGGAGCATTACAATCCTTAGATACTTCAATCCCGCAGGAGCTCATAAATCGGGACTTATCGGCGAGGATCCCAACGAAACTCCGAACAATCTCGTACCAATCATTACCCGAATCGCGGGCGGACGGATGGAGGAGCTTACAGTCTTCGGCAAAGACTATCCGACTCACGACGGAACAGGCGTAAGAGACTATATCCATGTAGTTGATTTAGCAAACGGACATATCGCCGCCCTCAAAAAAATGACTGAGCCGGGCATCAATATTTTTAATCTGGGCACGGGCAAAGGCAACAGCGTATTTGATGTAATAAAAGCGTTCGAAAAAGCAAGCAGCAAAAAAATCCCCTATAAGGTAGTCGGCAGGCGAAAAGGCGACTCCGCAGAAAGCTATGCAGACTCCTCTAAAGCCAAAGAACAACTGGAGTGGCAAACAAAATTCGGTATAGAGGAAATGTGCTCTACCGCATGGCAATGGCAAAAGAAAAATCCAATGGGTTTTAAAAGACCGCAATGATAATACTCAATTATTGACGAATAAAGTACTTTCAAAAGCCCTTGAATACAGGGGCTTTTTTGTTTGCCTAAAAACGAAGTTTATTGTATAATAGAATCCTTGAGAATGCTCAGGAAGCAACCGAATTATCGCAAATACTGATACAGGATTGGGTTTTAGAAGGTAACAAGGACGAAGTATATAATATGGTGCAAATCAATACGCCAATCGGAAAACTGACAATCGCCCAAATCGGCGGTCTAATTAGCAATATCTTCTTTGACGGTGAGGAGCCGAAGAGTGTGATTTTTGAGGAGCATCCCGTTCTCCAAATGGCGGAAAAACAACTCATTGAATATTTTGACAAGAGACGCAAGGTTTTTGACTTGCCGCTTTTCCTTGACAGACAAGTTATGGAAAGTTTTAACACCAAAGTATGGCGGACAATGATAGCCGAAGTACCATTTGGCGCTACAATTACATACGGCGAATTAGCCGCCCTTTGTAATAGCCCAAAAGCCGCCAGAGCCGTAGGCATGGCAAATAACCGCAACCCTCTCCCTTTGATTATCCCCTGTCACAGAGTTGTCGGAAAAAACGGCTCGCTCACAGGTTTTCGCGGCGGATTAGATGTTAAAGCGAAATTGCTCGAGTTTGAAAAAGCCTGAAGGGACTAACTCTTTTCAAAACCCGAATTTAGATAACTGTGCCGTAATCTCCATTAGAGAACCCGATCCAAGACTTCTAATATAATTCTTCTGAATTTATTTTAAGCAGTTCGTTTACCGCAGTAATCCCAGCTCTAAACAATGCGTTATATGTGCGCGCAGACAACTTGATGTCCAGTAACGGAATGCCCTCATCAACAGGAATATTTTTCAATTTTGCGTTTAGGGCTATAATTTCCCGCCGTAATCTGCTACACTCCTCACACATCTTTTCTGCTTGTTTATCCATAATATAACTAGAACTCACCAGTTTCGGTGGGTCAAGTATTTTATCACCCGATTCGGTGTAAAATTGATTTTATTATGAATATTCTTGGTGAACGGATAAAAGAACTTAGAGAGGAAAAGGGCTTATCCCGATTTGCTTTGGGTAAAGCTTTACAAATTGGAGGAGGTGCTACAATATGCCGTTGGGAAAGAGGCGAACACGATATCGT
>Ga0123355_10017277_pt1 | contig 11397 bp, 7 predicted proteins | sample TergutEmb28metaG_3_FD_89872 | JGI IMG/M metagenome (GOLD analysis project Ga0123355, IMG submission 89872) | Embiratermes neotenicus P1 segment gut microbial communities from Petit-Saut dam, French Guiana - Emb289 P1 | ecosystem: Host-associated > Arthropoda: Insects > Digestive system > Gut ...
AAAAAGCGTTGGTCCCCCGGTTTTTTCAAAAAAAAAAGGATTGAAAAAATGGACCCCCCCGCCTCCCCCCCCCCCCCCCAGTCTCATTGTGTTAAAAGTGCATTGTGTCACAGATGAAGGCAAACACAATTAGGGATTGGCACCCCTACCTCATTTGTGATTCCTTCATTTCTCTACCATGTCTGCCTTGTTTTAAAAATAAAATAAAATATAATGTTTTTGAGACTTCAGATAAACAGGTGGAGTGGGACTTAACCAGCTGAGTCTGAAAGTGCTATCCTCAGTCACTGGACAATCTGTGTCATTTCCCTGCTTCTGTACATACACCTGTCCAGTGACTGAGGATAGCTGTTATGTGAGACCTAAAACAGCTATCCTCAGTCACTGGCCAATCCCAGTCAGTAGCCACTAATGTATGTGCACCTATCCATTGACTGAGAGCAGCTGTTTGTGTGAGACCTGACTTAATGTCCTATCCTCTCTCACTAGACAACCTATGTCAGTTGAATACCTCTGCATATGCACCTTTCCAGTGATTGAGAATAACACTTTCTGTGAGACCCACATGAGAAGATCCAGTTTCTGAAACATGTATTTTGTTTCAAATACAGTCTGAGCACATTCTGGAAACCAAATAATCATAATTTTCAGGCATCTTTAAAGTTGACTCCTCTATATTTTAGAGGTTTTGAGTTCATATCTTGCCCATAGATGGGATTGTAATGGTTTTTGTGAGTTTTTCCAGGCAAATGCCAGGATCTTATCTCAGACTACACCATGACTGTGTCCTCTCATACTCTTTCCAAATTCATTATTCACTAATTGTCCTATTTCTGATGTTATTCAGTCTGGGCTGTTGAAAGCATTGTTGAAGAAAACCAACAAGGACTTCCAAATTCCATCATATTTAGTAGAGCTACTGCAGTGCTTAGACCTGCAATGTGCCATGAAAAGTAATTGTAATTCCTGAACTTGTGAAGAGAGATGCAGAGCAAAGGCTAAGTGCTGTCATGTGGACAGCAGGTGAGGAGGCACTGGTTTATAAGATGTTTTCCCTTGATAGTTGCACTGTTTGGCCAGAGGCATGGACAGGAGAAATTTCTAATTCAGCATATTATCATTTCTGTGTGAGAGGCAGAAAGACGGTTGGTTACATGTGTAGATTGATGCAGATTACTGTCTGGGTGACCTTGTATAGCTGTAGGAACTGTTGGTATGGTTAGCTGAGATAATATAATTGCCATGCATGTCCCTCAGGTTCACATCATGACTCATTACTGCTTATTTCATGATGAATACTCAGTCATGCAAGATGGACCCAAAGCACATACAGTTGTTGCATGAAGGATTTGGCCCTAAGTGGCTGCCCATTGTTAGTGAGAATGAATTATTAATGGAAATCCTATTTGGCCATTGTTAGCAAGAATGAATTATTAATGGAACTCCTATTCGTAATCATTCTTATGTTTGTGTGATTTCAGAAGGTATGTCCCATAGGTATCTTAAATATCAATGTTCATCTCTTGTGCTGAACAGGTTGTGCACTGAGGATGGGTATCCATTTTCTGTGCTTGTATATGCCTGGCAGGAAATAGAACAGCAGTTGGTCTATCATGTTTACTGGGGCTGGAGGGAAGTTGGGTCAGAAAAAGTAACAAACAAAATGGTTGCTCTTGGGTTTTCTTGGTTATTATTTTGTAAGAATATACTGATGTACCTCATGTTCACCACTGTGCAGTTGGCTCATCAGTGCCATTCTGTTTCATGCCAGTTATGTTTTATCTCATGTTATGTAATTCTGATTCATTACATGGATCTCTTTCCTTTAAACTGCAACTAAAATTGTTTTTCTAGGCCGTGGCACAGTAGTGACTGGTAGACTGGAGAGAGGAATTGTTAAGAAGGGCAATGAATGTGAGTTCCTTGGGCACAACAAGAGCTTTAAGAGTACAGTTACAGGTGAGTATTTTATTGCTAAACTATTTCATGTGTAAGGGTTTTTTTTATGAGCAAATGACTGGAGCGAAGTCCTTTTCGAGAAGTTAATAGTTCTTCAGTCCAGAAATTACATGTTATGGAATGTGAAGATTCATTACTGTTTTCTCAAAAGTGTGCTACTTGTATTCATACAGACCCAGATGAATCTAGCCCATGCCTTCTCATCCAAAACCTATAATAACCATTTTAATATTAACCATCCGTCTGTGCCTGGGTCATCAGTTTTTTTTTCTTTTAGTGCTTTCCACCAGAACCATGTGTACAATTTTCTTCAACTCACACTACATGTTCTACCAGTCTCATCCTACTTGATTTGCTTATACTAAAATCTGATGCAGAGTACAAGTCATGAAGCTACTCATTATGTTGTTAACACTATCCTCCTGTTAATTCCTTCCTTATTGGTTAAAATATTCTCTTTAGCATCTTGTTCCTCAACACCCTGAGTCTGTGACCTTCCATTAATATGAGAGATGAGTTGTCATACCCATGCAAAAAGAGAAGCAAAATTATAATGTTGTGTATTTTAATACTGAGCCAGGATAGACTAATTGTGTAGTGACAGGCTGTGGGCTGGAAGTCTGAGGATATGTGGTTTGTTTCTCAGCAGAGGTAAGAGAGTTACCCATTTTCTAAAGCATCCAGATGGAACTCAAGGACATATATAACCTCCTGTTCAGTGGGTACTGGAGGCTCTTGCTCTGGGGCTACAGCAGGTAGGGCATTAAGCTGACCATTCACCCCCATGTAGTACCATGGGTAAAACCAATTGGAGCTATAACTTCACTCCCCCATGTGCTTTCATGGCATGCACAGGAACAGCTTTATGTTCATGTAATTTTAATCTTCATGTTCCTAGATACCAGATGTGAAGACAGAAGAATCTGAACTGAACGGTAGCAAGTGTTCCATGAAAGACTAAAAAATATGTGCTGTGGAAAGTGGGGAAACAGCAAAAAGAACAGTAATAACCTTTGATGTATGGGAAAGAATGTGCGAGAGTAGCAAACTGTGTGGTGTCAAATGCTGAAAACCATAATTTTAACCCTTTGGCCCTGGAGCTGGACATTTACAGTTTAGCACACCATTTATGTACAATGTGAATATTTTATGAACGAAGAATGGTAACATTAGGAAATACACGAAATTTTGTGGAGGAATAAATGAAGATGGTGAAAGTCGAAAAAAATAATTAAATAATATATTTGTTGACTAAATATATAAAAGGCGCACCCTGGGGACTAGCAGTACGCCTGTCCTATATATAGGATGCATGGTGCCTAAAGGTTAAAGGTTACCATGACAGAATGTCACATGTAACACAGTAGTTACATTTGTTAATCAAGAAATTCTCTGTCACTCATGAAACCCAGATGTCTAATGTCATATTCACGAGAGCTTTCCACTGCATCCTTTCCTGAGCTGGATTAATCCAATCCACAACCACCCATCTTGTTTCTTAATATCCAAGTTCTCTTACCCACTCATTTATGCCAAATTCTTCAAAATGGACTCTTACTTTAAAATTTTTTTAGTTAACATCTTGTATACATTTTATTTTGGATGTGTGCAACACGTGCCCACTATCTCACCCTAGTTACCGATTTTATAAATCTAATGTTTTTCGATTGGTGCAAATTATGAAGCTCCTAATTATAAAATTTTCTCCTCCTCCTGTTACTTTCTGTCTCATAGATTTAAATATTCTCCTCATCACTCTTTTTTGATGTGCTCTTAGTCAGTCATTCCCTTAAAGCAAGAGACCAAGTTTTGTATGTATAGAAGTAATGGTGAAGTTGTCTCTGTGCTTTATTGAGCCTTACACCTTGAAGGTGTATGGGAGGATGAAGGTACAGGTTCATGTATTCTTTATCTTGGTGGTGTATGGAGGTGAGTGGTCAGCTATGTGACCTGGCTGTTTTCTTGTGGGATAGGAGGCCCTGGTACTCACAGGAGTCTTTATGTATCTTAGACTGCCATCAAGGAAAATTGTAAATCTTGCCTGTGCCAGTACTTGGACCCTTATTCCTTAGTCATTTAGGCTGTAGCTTAGTCACTGTACTGACAGAGCTTGGTGGCTTATACCTATACAAAATGCAGGAGTAGTGTGGTGGTGGTGGCAGTGGTGGTAGTGGCAGCAGCAATGATGGTGTGGGTTGTGGTGGTGAGAACTTGATATAGGGCGTTGGTGGGGGTGACTCTAAAAATTAGATCTTCTTGGATAAGACACCATGTAGTCTGTGATGTCACTACATCCCAGCATACCATAATCATAGTTACCATGATAGCCATGTGTCTCAAGATGTCAGTAAATGTTGTAATTGTAACATTTATTGCAATAGGCATTGAAATGTTCCACCAAATCCTAGAAGAAGCACATGCAGGTGACCAGTTAGGTGCATTAGTAAGAGGTGTAAAGAGAGAAGATATTCGCCGAGGGATGATGATGTGTAAACCAGGCTCAGTGAAGGCACAGGATAATGTTGAAGCTCAGGTAACCAGATGTCTCAAAGGCATTGCACTGTACAGTATTCTGAACAGAACCTCACCTTATTCATTGCAAATCAAAAATAGTGAAATCATCAGTTACTGCTCCATAAAACTCCATGCACTATATTTACCCACATACTGTACAGGCATTTTCTCTTGATTCATCACCTGAAAAATGGAGTATCACCTTCTCGTTTCACAGAAAGTTACATACATTCTATTTTAGTTACTTTTCTGAAAATTGGGGGTTGTAAAAGGAGGGTCATTTTACTTGGAAATGATACATGCCATGGAAGATGACACATACATTACTGAAAGATATTAGTGGATCTTAATAAAAACTGTATTAATGTTTTTAATATTTTTGGCTGGAAATTAATAATGTGAATGATGATGTCAGATATTGAGTATGTTCATTTCAGTTAAAGTGGAATCTACATTTAATGCCTTTTTATCTAGTGTTTTGATCATTATTTAATGTCCATTTTTTAATGATCCCTGCTAATTCATTGCATTGTTAGATTTTTTCCATTTAAGATGTTCTTTATTTTACTGTTTAAATTGACTGCTCCCCAAAGCAACCATAACGATTTCACAGTGAATCTTGTCCCATTGCAAGGCATGGTAGGATTCTGTTTCCACAAAACCTGCATTATTGGGCTCACATTTGTGCAAAGTGAACTGACAGTCTTCTTCCATGGAACTCATTTGGTTAAATGCTTTGGTACTGTGGCTGTCTCATTTACATAGTTTCCAAAAATGATTAAATTAACATAAAACAGACATTTTTATTTTTATGTCTGCAGCCAAGGCATTATGTAACAACAAAAATGAAGCATCAGCAGACTGTGATGGGAGTTTCATTATGTGTTGGTTCTAGCAGATGCTGAAATCATATTTTTTACAAGTTAGAAAGTTAAAATTTACATGATTTGTGGATGCATTAAGCATGTCCAGTTTTACAGCCATATATATTTCAGGTGTACATTTTAACTAAGGAAGAAGGTGGTCGAGCTAAACCGTTCACATCGTACATTCAACTGCAGATGTTCTCAAAAACATGGGATGTTGCAGTACAAATTACCATTCCAGATAAGGAAATGGTTATGCCGAGTGAAGATGCTAAGTAAGTACATGTAAGATAGAGGTTCTCGTAGTGGTATCGCTGAAGATTCAAGTCTTCTGGAAGTGATGCAATGTCACTGGGTGAGTAGTTTTAAATATATTGGAGTCTGTCACCCAACAGCACAGCATCACATCCCAGAAGACCTGAATCTTAAGTAAGTATGAGTTTTATTTTTATGCTTGATACTACACATTACATTATTCGAAGCATTTGCATTTTAAATAAGCAAATGATATTTCCCATTGATGTGGGATGTGTGATGTTCCATTGCACCAGTTACTCTTAGTAATAAATGCATTGGAAAGAAAGGCTGATAGGAGGCTCACATTATGGATCCTGGAGAAGTAGATTGTAGGGATGTCAAATGAAATGAGTGGGTCCAGACTGTAGTGCAGTGGTTGACTTTTGGGGTGGTGATGTGCATTTGGGGTCCATAAAGTCATGTGCACAGAGAATACTCCAAACCAAGTAATGACCATTGTATACATTTACTAGCATAAAACCTCTTGAAATTGTCATCATTATGAAAAACATTACTGAATTTGGAGCATAACATCTGTTGAGGACAGGATTTCTGTGCAAGCACAACATTTTTGCAATTACAAATAGACTTTGTTAAACATACTTCGAAATACAGCTACAGTACTAAGATGCTAAACTTGATAGATTAACAGCTAACTAATGGTGCTTTCTAGAGGTATGCTGTGATTTTTTTTAGAGGGAAAAATGGGCACAACAGTACTGACTCACTGCCAATTACTTCTGTTTGTAATTACCACAGAGCCTACAGCCAACGTACATAATTACAGAATAGCAAATATGTGTTATATTTCACATATAAGAATTATTTGTAGCATTCCTTATTAGCCATCATTATGTACTTATAAAATTAAAGTACTCTGACCCAATTTCCTTAGAGGTTTTACTGTAGTTCCTTTCTAATTACAGGTTGATTTTGAAACTCATTAAACCCATGGTTTTAGAACATGGTCAGAGGTTTACCCTTCGTGATGGTGTATTGACTCTGGGAACGGGTGTAGTGACGAAAGTAAACCCACTTCTTAGTGAAAAAGAACGCCTATCACTTATAGAAGGAAAGAAAGCACGCCAGGCAACACAACAGAAATGAAAGGGCAGGTTGCCCGACAAAACTTAATGTAAGCAGAGTCCAAAAATAGGTGGAATGTAACTGAAAAGAACAGTGCTGTGAAGAAGTAGGAGAGCATTCAGTCAATATTATTTTTCTATAAATGCATGACTTCCATGGGAGATCAACATTTGATGGAATCTTGCTTGAAATAATTTGCTTGGTGACTGAGTTTTATTAGTTGAGCATGTGAATGGGCCAGTCTTGTGGCTTTGTTCTGGTTGGAGAAGACTAGACAGTTTTTTAAAGTCTGTGGTATATTTGTAGTCCATTTCTATAGTAGTAAATAAGAATGCCAGAATGTTACGAACTGGAATTTCCCCTTGCACGTATTGGAATAATCTTATGTCAGGTTTCAAATTTCTCACACATGCCACTGATTTCTAAATATTAGTTTTCTAACTGCAAAATTATTACATTTCCAAAGTACCGTGAAGTAATCATATTCATTCGTATTTGATGAAGGTTTTTACATAATCTGTGCTTTCATATTGTTTTGAATACCTGAAATTTATGAGACAAGACAGGCACAGTTTCCAGACACACTGTTTATTAACACCCCATTGAAATTAAATGTGTATTTGAGTGTGTAATTGGCCTTGCTAAAAGGATACATGAGGATTAATGTTTGTTATCCTAAACCTACTCTTTGAGTACTGTAAATGACATGAGCGATCAGATTTTCATCATATTGCTCACAGATGACCAGGAAGTTTTATCTTATCCTAATTCTGAACAGATTTTGAAGTTTTTACAGAATACAGGCCTAACTCTGAGGCCAATTTCTTTCTTCTGTTTCAAAAATGACAAAATATAGTAACACCTCGATTTTATTTTCCCAGTCTGCACTTTTTGTATGGTCCTGGTCAAATGTCTGTAAGACAGATTTTATGACATTTTGAGGTGGCCTGCACAGAAATGTACAGTCAAGGTTTTCACTGCTTATACAATTTGAGCCTATCGTGGCAATGAAGATTCATATTTTGGTCTTCTCTGTTATGGCACAATGTAGTCTGGTTGGTTGGTTCTCTTTCCAAAACCCTGACAACGAAATACCTGACTGTAGTGTCATATCCACGACCACAATATAAACCAAAAAATTAATGTGAAATATTTGAGGGAATAAAATAAAACTGCCTAAGGAAATAAAAGACGAGCAAGTATTTTGTTATAATAATCTTAAGTTATGTTAAAGTTGTCCATTCTGAGCATTTTTTAGAAAAGTGTGCTCAGTAACTTGCACCAACCAAATGCATAGTATTAATTTTACAAGAATATTAAAGACGTATCTCTGATGTGTTTCAATACAAGTGTACCATCTTTAGGGAGCACAAAATACCACATTTGAATCCAATTGTCAATGAGAAGCTGTTATTCACAGGGTTTTGCAGTTCCATTGTTGATGTTGATTATGTATAAAAGGTACAACTTGTACAGGTCTTTAAAAACTTATGGTTAAAATATGATTAAAACATTTGTTTCCATCATATTTTAACAGGTTTTTAAAACAGTAGCGTTTAATTAAGCTTCAAGGTTGGTATGAACTGACTTTGTATAATGTACTGAGTTTATTGTACAAACCAAATGCATAAATTATATATATATATGGATATTAAAAGGTGTATCTCCAACATGTTTCAGTGCAAGTGTACCATCTTCAGGGAGTACAAAATGCCACATTTAAAACTATTTGGCAATGAGAGGCTATTATTCACAAGGTTCTACAGCCTGTAGTAGCTCTGTTGTTGATGTCAATTATTATGTATAAAAGGTAGAATGTGTACAGGTCTTTTAAAAAGTAGGGGTTCAATATGACTAAAACATCATATTTAAACTGAAACATGTTGGAGATACATGTTTTATTTATATACAGTTAATACTGTGCATTTGGTTTGTACAATAAACTGAGTACATTAATCAAAGTCATTTCGTACCAACAGCATCTGTAATACATCAGCCAGGAGTAAGGTGGACTCTTTACATTTCAAGCATAAGCAGTATATCCAAAATCATATATTGGTAAAATCATGAAGTTGTGATGAATAAAAAATAATATTGTCCCTAAAAGAAGGTGTGGTGTTACAACTATCATAAATTGTTACAATATTACAGAAATTTATGTTTCTACCAGTGATAGGATAGCAGGACGGAGGCTGTAATTTCTCAAGTTAGAATATTTCTTCACAGTTTTGACTTTTTAGCTGTGTGGGTTGAAGTGAGCACCAGATCTCTTCTCAAACACCGATGTTGCAGGGACATTCAGTTTATTTTGTGAGATGGAAATCTAATTCTAATTTTCATTACATTTCCTCAAATCACTGATGCTTTTAGTTTCTGTAAAACTTTTTTTAAGATGTGACATCCCCGTGGTATTAACAAATCACAAGTGTATGTTTCAGTTATAATTTTGAGCCTTCATCAGGCCTTTTATAAATGCTGGTAGAGGAAAAATGATATATTGCATTAAGATGGATATCTCCCCTTTCATAGTAAAAATACATAAAATTATACATTTATAATGTATTTTTAATGTGAAAGGGGAATGCAGTATACAGTTTTTCCAGTATCAGCATTTACAAAAGGCCTGATGATGGTTCGCAATTGTAACTGAAACATGTAGCCATGAATAAGCTGATAAAAACTGGTGTTGTGTGTGACTGATTTGATACATACATTTGTGATATATAAACCTGTCAGAATAGTGTAAGTGCTGTAGAAGACCTGAATCTCGTCTCCATCCTCAAGTCATGCATTGAAATTTACTTACCACTATATTAATATGTTGTAGGTAGTGTCTGTAATGGAAGTGCATAAATTCCATTTCCTCACTTAATATTACTGTTCAGTAAAAGTGTAAATCAACTTGGATAATTGTTTCCCTGTGTGATTTTCATAAATGATTGAAATATAGTTTTCTTTTTGTTACACTGTATTATCTTCTGCATACAGTTTATAAACATTCCATGATAGACATTCCCTGGAATATTGTGGAGGGTACTGAGATTTTGAATTGGTACCTCAAATCAAAGTACCAGTTTTCACATCTTGTTACCAGTTGTTTACAAATGCTGATAGCATTTAATCTTCACTGGCCATTGTGTGTGGTTCAGGTGGTTAGTACTGTTAGTAATACCATGAATCCTGCTGTAATGGTATGGCAAGGGACCATAATTGTTATTCCATTGCTGGTAGTTTCTGTTTCATGCAGTCACTGAAGTTCGTCAACCCAGTCAGCTGGATTCACCAGACTTCACTAAATACAGTTTCAATCACCAATTAATGCCCTAATTTAACTTTTTCCCAGTTCTGTAGCCACTAATTTTGCATGTTCCTGTATCACCAGTACAAATATGGAATGGTTTCTGTCTCTTGTATTTACATACCATGCTCACAACATCCCACTGAGTTTTGTTAGGTACCCACCACTGAACAATGCCTGCATTTTAACCACTGGTTTATTCTTTTGAACTTTGCTTTTAATGTATCATACATTTGATTTTTCTTAGTGTTAAACTTGGCTACAATTTATTTTACTGTCAGCTTGTCTTTTTTATTTGCTTCAGTCAATTTTACTTTTTTGTTGACATCTAATATTACTTCTTTCTTGGAGTCCATGGCTACAAGTAAATTAAGTAAAATGTGTGGTATCCCTGTTGTGCTTATAACCCATCAATGCACATCTTTACTGTAGCAATTGTAAATTGCAGCTACATTGTTTCAGATACACAAAGTAGCCATCATCAGGCTGTGTATATCAGAAGTATAAAAAGGAAGTTATACCTGTAGTTTACATATAGTTACAAATGGTTATTGGACAAGATCTCAGCCACAGCGAATGAATATGAAAGGTGTACATTCCAAACATCAGACATAACATAGTGTTTCATGTTTTGTGGTTTGAGCATTTTATAATTTACGTATATTGGTTATATCTATGTATGTCAGAAGAGTGATTGACTCTAATATCATATACAAATAATTTGAATACTTATACCTGATTATACATTCAATAGATTTATATAAAGATGTTATATTAACATATTACATATACTAATACCATCAAATATATGATACCATAAGTGGAATACATAATGTATCGCTTGTATAAGAAGACACACCATACCAACTCCCCACCTCAACATGATGGCTTGCACAAGTTGCTACTGTCTCGAGCCTAGAACACTAACTTTTATCAGAGTTTTTTATCTTTCTTTTTTTTTTTAAGTGTAAGACCCATTTACTCAATTTTATCCAGTGCTGTTTGCCTGGATATTGTAAATGCTTTTCTATGTGTAACATTTACATGTGAGGCCAAGACCTCATCAGTAACCATATGTAACTCTATGTAAACCAGGGGTATATAATTTCTTTTTTATACTTCTGATATACAGGGTGTCCCAGGAGGAATGTGCCAGACTTCGGGAGAGTGTTCCTTATGTTAAAGTATACCGATATAACCCAAAACACCTATATCCAAAGTTGAACGGTTACGGAGAAGTTTGAAACTTTGACAGCTGTTACACACTTATTGATTACCAAATACATATTAAAACTGGCAGAAATATGTTGTTTCTGTAATGCTAATATCTGTACTTAACATGTAATTAACGTATGAGTGACATAAAGCCATTACATT
>Ga0123355_10017278_pt1 | contig 11397 bp, 8 predicted proteins | sample TergutEmb28metaG_3_FD_89872 | JGI IMG/M metagenome (GOLD analysis project Ga0123355, IMG submission 89872) | Embiratermes neotenicus P1 segment gut microbial communities from Petit-Saut dam, French Guiana - Emb289 P1 | ecosystem: Host-associated > Arthropoda: Insects > Digestive system > Gut ...
AAAATAAAAAAAAAATATAATTAAACTCTTATATTTGTTAAATTGAAGAAGGAGGGGTGATGTTGTGATGTATGAGGGGGGGAGGGGGGGGGGGGGGGTGTAGGGGGGGGGGAGGGGGGGGGGGGGGGGGGGGGGGGGGCATGGACTGGATTGATCTGGCTCATGATAGGTACAGGTGGAGGGCACTGGTTAACACGGTGATGAAACTTGGGATTCCAGAAATGCAGGGAATTTCTTGACTAGCTGAGAACCGGTTAGCTTCTCAACAAGGACTCTGCTCCATGGAGGAAGTAAGGAAGGAGTGGTCGTCGCATGTGACAACGAAATATGTTAGCACTTTTTTGAATCAGTACATGTAAAAAGCTGAGCATTAGGACAAAAATTAACGTCGAAACAAATTAGTCTCAGCAGTAACATTAACGCGTTTTACATAGTAATGTAGATGTAGTTATGTCTACTGTGAGGTGCAAGCTGAACTCTCAAAGGTTCTTATTTGAATTTCAGGCTTCAAGTTTTAAAATACAATCATCTACTTGTTGTAGTCTCTCAAAATAAGGTGTGCATGAAGACTGCTTCCTTTTTTTGTGGTAATTTATGTCTAGTTGAAGGACGTAGGAAATAAGGAATGTTTAAAATAAGCTTACTGAGCGCAGTTGTCTTCGCCTGTTGTGCTAGTGTCCGTTATGATGTTGTCTGAAAGATACATTGTTCTTAACTTAATACCACCTTCACTGTCGCATTTACTGCATCTCTTTGAACTTCACACGGAACTGAAACGGTGTCTGGGGTAGTCTTAACTTTCACTAAGAGGAATGTGTGTTTTTCTAGTGTTTCTGGCATTTTGGGGGAATAATTGTTAGGGAGGAAACAGTCGCATTTCTGCGGCATCACTCAGTGCTGTTCGCCTTCGAATGTGCGTTGTAGTATTATTTTTTGTAACGTTAAATCTTAACATAAAGTCAGACCTAACATGATAACAAGAATTATTTTGCAACTGGGCTAATTTTATTGGACAAAGAAACTGCAAGTTAGGATTATCTCTAAGGATCTGTGTCATTGACATGCATAAGTATAACCCTTTTGAAGGATTCTATATCTATGCAGTGTATGCATTTTAAGACAGGATGAGGTCGATCGGGAAATTAGTGGGTGGTATTCAGCAGTCTGGATTGCGGGAATTCCTATTATGTCGCGAGGAAAATTTGAAAGGGAAATCCTGCTGGATGACTTGTCTGTTTCATGTAGGGGAAAACTGGTGGCTTAAAATAATATATGTCCCAATAAAAAGCAATAGTAATTAGTTCTGTAATCAAATGTCTGCGCCAGGGGAAGTTACTTACTGGAGGCTACTTGCTGTATTTAATGTAATGTTCATGGAAAAGGCCATATACGAAATAAGAAAGATGGAGTTATCTCTGTTTACGCCGCCAAGATGTATGGGTGGGAAGAGAATTAACTCCAGACATTATTAACCTCGGCCTTAGGTGGAACAGAGTGATCGGGTCACGGCCCCGCCTCTTTATCGCCATTGAAACAGCTCCTGTACCAAATAAACAGGAGATTCCATTGACCTAAGAGTCGATAATACATAAAATGATATACTGAATATTTGTGTACTATTAGGATCCGTTAGAATCGTAAATAACTATTGAGACGTGTCTTGTTCAGTCGGATTTCCGGAAAACTTTGCTGGAGATTAAGCATGCAGTTTCTTTCAGGAGGGTTCACTCAGACGCTGTTATGCCGTCGGTTAGTACTGTGAATTGTTTCTGGAAATCGTGAAATGTCAAGGGATCAATCTAATTGAAAAGTCGTTTTGCTTCATAAAGTCTGGCTTCAGTTACGTAATTTGAATTACTTATATGGACACGACTTCCAGGAAAAGAACTAATGAGTCTTTGACGATTTGTAATTTTTCTGGCCTTTAACAGTACGTTCTGTCCCGTTTCGTATGTTTCTCGGGATCTCAAAATGCAAGTCAGTGAACCTCTTTATTACCCAAGGATGTTGCTGAGTTCATCGTCTGGGTTTGTCAGCCACATTTCTGCCAAGGAAAATTTTAATTAAAACTTCAGAAACATTGTTTGGTCGTTTACCACTTTGTGTACAGGTTTCGGGCTCAGTGAAAACAAATATCTGATTTTCTGATTTAGTTTCAACAATAAAAAAAATGTTTAAGCCACCATGCTCGTAAAAACGTTGCCAGTAATCTGTTTAGATTTGGTATGACTTAAAATGGGTTCTTTATCCAGGTGGGGGCGAGATTTTCCGCCACCGTCTATACTGGCCCTGGGACTCACCCAGCGTCCTGTTCAATGGGTACCGGGTCTTTCCCGGGGGTAAAGTGGCCGGGACGTGGCGTTGAACACCCACCCCATCTAGAGCTGAGGTTAAAGAAAGAGTAGAGCTGTACCTATTTTCCCCATATGGGCCTTCGTGGCCTGTTCTATGGAGAACTTTAAAACATGTTTTAAACATGGGTATGCGGTCTAACAGATAAATTTTCATATTTAAGAATTTCAAAATACAAGGAGCAAAATGTTGTATACTACAAGAACATTGCTGCTTGTTCTTCTGTTACGAACTACGGTCCTTTTATTCCAGCTTACCCTGCTGTCTACCTGCTCTTTTAAGTATAATCGCTGTACAAAAACTAAAATTTCAGTGTGCGCAGTGTGTTACTGCACACTGCAGGAAGGTAAAATATTCCTCGCTGCTATTAAGCCTGAAATTTCGTTACTTTATCCAAAAGAGTCTTGCCTTGAAGCCTATATTTAACCAGTTCAGCCCGTTTACTCTACTTCTCTGAAATCGATTTCTGTATCATGATGACAGATGTTCTTGATTATTCTAAGTAAGCGTTTAGAGCTAGAATGCCATTTATTTCTTTCTTCCCAACCGCTTCCACAAACATAGTGCCAGATCTATCAATCTGATACTTCTTATTTCGATAATCTTATAAGAATTAGCAAAGGAGTACAGCTATACGTATCTATACTAAATTAAAAACGAAATTCAATCATTCTGTAAGCGTATATATTAGTCTGTATCCACAAGTAATGAAGCATGCTGTTACGGGTTGAAAGAACGTAGTTAAATATATACCGGGACTGCTCGAAATTCTTGTTTATTATTATCATTGTTATTATCATCATCGTCATAATCTGCATAATATTTTGAAGTTGTTTAATCATCCTTTTGACTCACGTTTTCAACTTAGAACAAGACATTTATTATACTAAATTAAACTCTATACCCTACAAAAATTATGCAGCCTCTGGATTGTCGATAACCAGTGATATTGCCACCGCCTTTGTGGAGTACAACGGGACTTAAATTGACACCCATTATGGAAATTTATATGCTAGAATGGAGCAAGTATGTACAGGAAGTGAAACGCAAGAATATCACCAGCTGCAGCAAATGTCTCTTTCAGTAACAGAATTTTTCACTGCCTGCAGAGCGTTATTTGTCTAACGACTTAGCACACTCTTCTCACCTTGTTCCTCACAACAGATGTTGTCACATCAGTTTAAAGCACTTAAGAGCGTTGTTGTAATGTAATTACGGGACATCTTAAATCAGACTGGCGTGAGATATGAACTATCGGAAGAATTCCCGATATTAGCAGTGTTAATTCTTAAGCTGACAGTATAATCTGGAAACAGACGCACCTTGAAGAACGCCATACTGTTGAATGTGGTGTGTATGGTATCCTCAGGCCTCTCAGTGGCTGTCGTTGTCCAACACTAAAAGTACACAACTGCATGGATATTTGTGTGCATTGCTTCTTATATAGCGCATTAGGTTGCTTTTACATGTACAATCCGGAAGACTGAATTGTAGTAGCAAAGCAATAGTGGTGGTGGAAAATTCACAGAGTTCCAATAAGACAACAGAAGAGAATTACTTGATAGGAAGGAGAGAGTGATAAGGGTTGGAGTAGGGAAAAGAGGCAAAGGTGTGATGGATGTACTAAAGGAAGCTTGCGCACAAGGAGTTGCATTTTCAAGACATGAGTGGAAGGAGAACGTGAATGTGTCCAGGCAGAAGCATGTGGTTTTGGAGGATGTTGAAATGGAAGGGCGATGGAAGTTGTATGGAGGGGGTGGGGGGTCCTTGTGTGAGAATTGAATTCTGAATCGAATGGAAGGAGAAAAATTGAGATTATTTTTTCTCCAAGGAAGAGGGGAGATTTGGGATTCGTCTTCTCAAGGTAGTGAGAGTGTCAGATTCACTCAGAATAGGATGTTAGGCGGGAGCGCAAAGAGAGGGGGAGATGCAAGGTGGAGTAGAAAGAAAGAGACGGGAAATGCGAGCTTCAGTTATGTAAGCGTTAAGCAGTCACCGATACACATCTTCTGTATTTCGATCTAGGTTAACCTGCATTACAGTTTCTCATTGTATGTAATTCTTTTTGTTACATTTGCAATGCTGACTCAGTGTAGCAATGTGTGCAGAGTCACATCTTATGATCATTGATTGCAAAGCTTTTACTTATTCATTTATTTATCATGACCGATTTCTACGGTCAATAATATCATAATACAAGAATCCATTTATTATTTTTGTTATTATAACGTTTCTGTTAATTTCTCTGAGTTATTTTCGGAATGCTACTCCCTTGTTAAAGTTTTCGGAAGAAGTGCTACACCAACTGGTAAATTTACCAGTCGAAACGATTTGACATCCCAGAAGTCTGGAATCTTCAGCAGGTTTATACACTGTTTTTTATAACTGTGAAGGCGATGAAGAGTATATTATTGATTCTCGGTTTTTTAAAGAGGTTTTTTGACGGTCTTTGTCATTTAACGTCGAATGACAATATGATGAGTGTTAAGCACTGGATAAGATATCGGTGATGCTTTGGCCTATTTTTGGAAGTATTTCGTTGAAATTACTTACTAATACGCGGAAACCTTAATTAGGTTGTTCGATCTGTAGATCTAGATAAGAAACAATGACCTTCCAAATACAAATCTCAACACACATAACTGACGTTTAGAACAGAAATAGTAGTTTACTGACGCGGAGGAACAGCGAGAAGTGCAGTTCCCATATCTAATGAACAGCAACACTGAGCAATTATTGGAGAAATACCCCGTGGCCATGTGCCCTCGGAGCGGTGTTTAGCCTGTAGAGTCCGCCTTTTCGATTGCGGTTAGGATATAGCAAAGTATAAAGTTGTGATAGAAGTAGGTACGGTATATAGTAAATGAGGATCCACGGTATAATTTGTGAGGTGTGACATTGAGAAGTGGCTTCATATATTAAAATATTAGGTTACATGTACTCATGTTATAACCATTTGTAAAACTTAAGTATATGTATCGTGGACCGTACCTACGTGAATCTACAGGCTGTGGCTTTTATCTCTTGAAGTATGGTCGAGTCTAAGCTCCATAGTATTTTGTAACTGACAGTCTGTCTGTCTGTCTGTTCGTCTGTGCATCACGCCACCGCCGCCACCGCCGCCGCCGCCGCTGCCGCCGCGGACCAAATTTTGTAAAGTAACGAATCTGACCGTTGCAGTTATATCGAATTGAAATATTTTGTGTGACGTGAAGAGGGGTCTGCTCTATATCCATTGTCTTGGTTTGTTCCCCGAGTACTTCGCTTTTCATGTGTCAGTGTCAGTCTAGTACTTCCGTACTCATATTCATCATCAAAGTTGAAGAGATCTTGTACATTTTTTAAATATTTTGTGCTTTTTGGCGTATTACCCGTGAACGCCGCTATTGAACTTCAAAATACGAACTGTTGTTTATAGTAGAATAGGTTGTTAGTGTATGTGGTTTCTCTAATGTTTTGCTTTTTGTACGATGTCCTCCTTTATGACGTGTAATGTTGTGTGCGAATTTAATTTAGAGTCTGCTCTCTTAAACAAGCATTTATCATTCGATTTCTTCCTTTACATCGTCGGTTTGAGTGTACAAAGATAACTTGCAAACAATTGATTTCATCTGCAGAATTTGTTAGGAATCCTGATATTGACTATACAGAACAAATATAAAGGTCCAACCGACTTGGACAGAGAAGACAGGACCGTGTGAGGCCGTGTACATGATTGAGCTCATTTGCATGGGTCAGTAGAATCGGAACCCTTGCTTGCAGTATATGAAGTTCACCTCAGCTGTCGAAACGTGTCGCACTGTCAGAGATCGTTAATTCTACTCGGGGCGCGAATGAAGACCCTGGTCTCTTACAGACTATCTTGCTTACATAAAATTTTATAGAAATTAAATATATATTTTCTTAATATACGGTGATACGAGTGATCGCAAGCTGCCCCACTTACACAAAGATCCGATGTTCATAAGAGGAGCATGAAGTTTCCGCAAGATGAAGCGGCTGAATTGCATTCGTTCTGCCAGGACTGAGTGGTGACGTGAAAGAAAGTAGAGACTTGTCCTCTGTCAGATGGTCTGAAAAGTAACGTGTGGGTGCCGATGAGGTCGTAAGCCGCAACCTCGTCTTAGACGTTAATGGCGAGTTGCTGTTGATGTGGGTTTTCACGTGTATTGGCGTGGGCGCTGGAAGGATTGGTGGTTCCGCTCCGACTAAACGGACGTAATTCATGGCAAGGAAGTTGAAGTGGACTTGTCATTACCACTCAGTTTCCTTAACCACTGACGGAAAACGAAATGAGGTTCTTGGGTCAGCATTATGCAAGTACTGCAGATGATATTGGCAGAGCAAGCGATTGGTGTCTATGACGCCAAAATAGGTAGTGACGTTATTTGTTCCTTTGACGTAACCATGTGTCAGTAATGCACTGTAAGCGAAGAGTCCCGTTTCGCTCCAGTGTCTAGCCACGTAATTGTATTATCATAAGCGTTCAATCGAGAATATTCTCTCACTTTTTCCATGCGTAGTACCGACATTTATGTTCTGGCTGCCTTCTGATCAACCCCAAAATTGTAAATGTTCTCAAGGCCTGTAACTCTAACAGTATGTAAATCTTAATGATGTGACACCTCATGACCGGGCCTAGGTTACGCTGTTTGTAATTCTGACCGTCTCATATACTATTCAGACCTTACAATTGACAGTTCATGAATCATCTCATTCCGTAGTAGAAGAAAGAGAAGGGAAATATCACGTAATGCTGCAACTTGTTTACGTAAATATCAATAAATGATCGTACCACGACAGCAGAAATACTTAAATCTACATAACCTTGTCCTCCGTCACAGATATCCTGACAGTCACAGAATTACAAATTTCCAGGGGCCTTTAATACTGTCCCACGAAATAGGAACGTTATTCACTTAGCAGAACTTATTAAAAACAAGTTGCTATTTAAATATATAAGAGCATAGAACTGACCTGCAAGTCACGCAGTTTAAAATTATTGACGGCAGTTTGCAGAAAGCTCACAGGATTACGTGAAAAATGGGAATTCTTTTATCGTATTGTGAAGAATATATTTTAATTTAGTTGCTAGTTGTTTTTCTTACGTAAAGTGTAATGTGTATTCTAAAAACAGAGGTTGATACATACATGTTGTTAAATGTAATTTTCTCATAAGTTCATGAGATTTACGATTTAGCAGTTAAAGTTTTTTTTTTTATTATTATTAAAAAGTTCCGGTATCTCCACAACAAACAAGCGTACAAAATACAGTGCAAAATATTTATCATTTATTCAGGGTCAAAAAATTTTTCGGAAGCCATCCAGTTATTTTTTTCATTTTTGACCGTGGAAATATTGTTTGTGAAATGATCGAAATTCAGTAATAATAATAATAATAATAATAAGCATAATAATAATAAGAAAAAGGCAGCACAAGTGGTCCCGATAGTAATATCATCTACGGGAGTAATTCCAAAGTCACTATCACAAAGTCTAACAAGACTTAACTTGTACCCGAATACATACATACAACTGCAAAAATCTGTAATTCTTGGCACATGTTCAATTTTAAGAAACTTTTAGAACTAAAAATAAGAATACCGAGCCTAATCATGTTGATTACTACATCCCAGGATAGGTGAATATTTCCCAGCCAATGCTGAGAAGTGAGAAAATCGATGATGATGATGATGATGATGGTGATGATAATAATAATGATGATGAAAACAGTTCTTCTTACTACTTTGCGTCATCCATATCATCCTTCACTTAATGTAATGAGAGTTAATAAAATAAACAAGAGAGTGAAGGTATGTTGGCAACAGAAAAATCGATGGCTCATTGCCCTGCTTTTGTGAAGGTTTCCCAGGCTTCGCCCGTTCGTCGTTCTGGTAGTGTGAAGATGGAGATGGTTGAGGGGCTTGTTGGAATTTTACTTGCGGGGGGCAACCGAAGTAATCGAAGAAAATCCTGTCCCAGTGCCAATTTGTCCACCAAAAGTGTCTCATGGAATGGTCTGTAATCGAGCCCAGTCGTCCGCGGTGAGAGTCCGACCACTAACCGCCTGGGCTGTGGCATGGAATTTTGAAGACTAAATGGTTCTAGATTATATATACATATTTTTTGTAGCTTCACAGAAAACATTACCATTACAGCAAACTTTCGGTGAAACTGGCGCAGGAACATAATCGTTGGTTATGGTGAGCATCATACGGCAAACACAAATTCTGTGGATATAATGTAGAGACACTAACGTTAAGCCTCGTGGAACATGTACTGGCAGCTAGATGCCAACGGTTTATATCAACTGATAAGAAAATTTGACATATTTTAGACATTAGTCAGAATAATCGTGGTGCTTGTTGAATTAACTGTCAGTAATTAAGTAGACATAAGCACTGACATCACTGAACGGGCATGTTACGGTTTATTAGCCTTCTTGAGGAAAACCTTTGCAACATATGCGACTTGTTGTAACTTTTCCTGCGGGAAGGATATTCGTGTTGGCTACTGTCTTCTGTCACTGCCTTTCTGAAGGCGTCTTTCTTTCCATTTACACTACTTTACTAACTCTCAGTAGTGAGTTGCATGAGCCAGCAGTAGTTGACCTACGAAGAGCAGGATTTTCCATCTTAGGTTAGTGCAGTTTCGGGTGGTCTGTTTGGTGCCTGCGGTGACATTTGAGCGAAAGCCTCGACACCTAAAATGTTCAACATTTTGTCACGGTTGCATGCACGCAGCGAAGAGTCTCGTACGGAAACGAAGAGTAATTAGTGATTAAAACAAAGGGAAAGCTATTTGCAGACAATTCGAAACTGACTTCATATAGCCAGGAAGAAATTTACCAAAGTTCGAGGACTATTACTGCCTCGTTTTGAGGTTTCCCTTAAGATGCCGATAGCTCTTCCATCCGAAAGGCTAGTATATTTCTACCAGACTACAAGTCATCATATCCCGGACATTTCAACTGTTCAAATTCATCGCCGCGATTATCTTAAATCTTGAATTGTGCACGTTTATTGTAATTAAACTTTTTAATTATTAGGCCTACTGTAAAAATTAATTTTCCCTCGTTGGATTGTGTGTAGCTATTTGCTTTGTTCATAGTTACAGAGCAGTATGTAAGCTGATGTATTTAAGAAGTTAACTGAATTATTAGGTGTAATGTATTTTCTTCCAATAGAGACAACTTCATACATTTTCCCAGGATGTTCACGTACAGGCCCTTTGGAATGTATGCCTGGTGTCGTGTATTCTCTAAGAATATGAAGGCTAAGTCTCTGTAGGCCTACAGGCTCTCTTCTGTTTGTTTCTTAATACAGGTAAGGGATTTCTTCACTAAATGACTAACCGATTCATGAATAACAGCAAGCACTCTGATAGTCTTTACACGAATATGTGCTCATAATAAGTCATGATTAGACACCCATTTCCTTTTCAGAAGATATCAGTGGTGCAGCCTTTCTCTAAGAGTGAATTTCTTGACAGTTTTGAAAAATATTTTATAGTACTTGTTCTTTGACTTTGAAATTATAAGACCAGCACGCCTTAGCTGGCCTTCGGAGCTTAGAAATTTCATGGTTCAGGGTGAACTACAGGTAATTTGTTAACGAAATTTTCCACACATAGTTTCGTGTTTGATACTAATTAACTGACGCAATGCAGTGGAGCTCTAACTGAGGTAATAAGAGTCGGTCATTAATTCCTCCACCTCTTGGTGAAGGTGAGAGGTAACTCTTACTTCAACGGTAGGCCTATTGTGGTCTCTATGTGTAGGCAGATAAATTCATTCCACACCCTTTAACCCCATGTCTTAAAATTTATTTTAATATTATCCCGTATTTTACATCTGGGACTCTTGTTTCTTCTCTTCAGGTTTCTTTACTAGACTGTGTACACCAGTGGCGAATCCTGATCCGGAGATCAGGTCTAGCGAAAGGGTACGCAATGCGGTATTGTGCCGTTCACGTAGCCCTAATCTCCCCTTCAGGATTAGTCACTGATGTCTGCATTTGTGAAAATATCATGCTTGCTACATGACACGACCCATCTCCTCCAGTAGGAATAGAATTGAACGTAATAGGAATGCCTTTTTAAGTGGTTTTTCTGTGTGGCTAAAGTTTTGGGTGAATTGGACAGTCTTGCAGGAGAAATTGTAATAGCTTGATTTTGACTTTTGTTTTCGAAAGGTCATAAAGGTCTGTGGTGTTATTTGTGCTAATGACGGCGAGATTTGTGCCGCACCATCGAAATTCACTGTTAATCGGAAAAGGCACTTATAGAACATGCACAATCATCAAACCAGTTTTAAACTGCAGTAGAAACACGTTCGCTGAAAAGGTTATCCATAAATTCGTTTTGAAAGCAACACGATGAATTGTTCCAGTGCAGCTCTTCGTGCTTGCCGCTTCTGTAGCTTCATTCCAGTTTCTTCTCTTGTGTATTACTGGTACTTGTATTGCGGTGTCGTGAAATAGTGTTAACATGTAAAATATTACATTCTTGTTTTATATTTCGTACTTTTCTTTTACGGTACGGGGGGAGGTCATATTTATTTTAAAATCCATCCAGATTTTGAAGTTATATTATTCGACGGTCCGCATTAAAAGTTGCCTCAAAAATGTTAAATAAAGGCGTAAATTAGTCCTGGACAATTTTCACATTCTTTCCAGTTCAACATTGAGAATTTTTCTCCCATTCGATTTTATGCAACTGACGGAGGTGATAAAAATATTTAAGGAAAAGTAAAAGTGAGCTGTTTCTGTAACTTGAACAAGGTAACGTTCTACCGAAAGGAAGTTTAACGTTTTATAAAATTATAGATTAATAGAAGTTAATAGGCGGTGGTAAACGGTGCTAAACTATCGGATATGACAGGGCTGTGACTAATACCTGCCGGATAAAAGCTATGTATATATATATATATATACAGGATGTCCCAGGAGGAATGTGCCAGACTTCGGGAGAGTGTTCCTTATGTTAAACTATACCGATATAACCCAAAACACCTATGTCCAAAGTAGAACGGTTACGGAGATAATA
>Ga0123355_10017279_pt1:0-10000 | contig 11397 bp, 5 predicted proteins | sample TergutEmb28metaG_3_FD_89872 | JGI IMG/M metagenome (GOLD analysis project Ga0123355, IMG submission 89872) | Embiratermes neotenicus P1 segment gut microbial communities from Petit-Saut dam, French Guiana - Emb289 P1 | ecosystem: Host-associated > Arthropoda: Insects > Digestive system >...
CGTATTAACGGCCGAAACATGTTGAGCATTCAATGAGTATTGAATATATAATAAAATAAGTGGCATCAAGTTGGTTTCTCTTTATTCAACTATCAAGATGATGCACGGACCCATAAACATAAGGAGAAAAAGAGTTTATATAGCACAGAATAAAATTCTTTTCAAATAATTTGAATGCCACAACGTCCTCTCAAGCGTATCACAGGTGGAAAGAAGGTTAACTGGAACAAAATTGTAGCATGAGTTTACGGTCAGAAGAAACGAACAAATAAAGGACAAAAGTTGCGGTCTATAGGTACAGACAGCAGAGTTGGTAAATAGGGTGGAAAGGGAGTCTGCCAACTCCTATGGATTAAGTATTTCTTCCCATTTTATGAAGGAGCTTACAAATGTAACAGTTGCATTATTCAGTCGGAATTCTGAATTCAGATTACTCACTCCATGCAAAGTATGTCGACTGGGACGTTACGCCGTGCTGTCTGGCAGATCAACACATTCCAACAAACCATAATCTCCACAGTCATCGTTGTAAGAACCTCGAACATGTTAAGTCCATCTCGTGTTTCCCGTAAGGGCTGCGGATAACCAAATCTTGTTTACATTATTACAATAGTAGATAAAATCCCACCACCCCTCAGATGTAGATGAATTAAAAAGCCATTTGAAGTACTGCGATATTCTCTAAGGACTGAAAACTGAATACGCATGCAGTCTTGGGCTACAGTTATGTAATTTTAGTAGCTTGGAAATGTAACAGTTTTAAAAGTGATCTTAGTGAAATACATGTAGGATATGCGTATACGTACTGCATTCAACTTAATGCAGACAGGTACCAATGCCGGCCTCATGTAAAAACGGTAATGAACCGTCGGGTTCCATGAAAGACTAGGAATTTCTAGGCCATTAGCCACCACTATCGTCAGTGACATAGACCACAGACTAGCCAGTTTGACCGTTAGTTAGTTAGTTAGTCACTCAGTTACTGTAACAAGTAACGAACATTTACACAATTAACGTTGCAATTCAACTGTTTATTCCAACTACTGTCGGGTACATCAAATACCGCAGTTTTACAAAAAAACAAATACTGCAATTCTTACATAAGAATAGGGGTTTAACTCCCACGCTCTTGTAACAGAACACTATTCTTACATAACTTGATATTTAATATGTATCTACGGCTTCTGCTGTCAGTACGGCTGGCACTTTCAAGGACGACGCACAAGCACAACAGAATTTGAAAAGTTTCAAACCAGTTAACATCAGAAAGTAATAATGCAGTGTCAGTACGTTCGTGTGACACGGACTGACGTCACGCCATCTCTCACTGTCACTGCTGAAATTATTTTACGGCGATTCATGCACGTTCCGTTTTCATTCAGCAAAACCAACAAACAATCCGTCAACACAACACTGGATATAAGTACAGTCAAGAATATCAGCAGCCCTTACAATACACGCTGTGGTGGCGGATTGTTTATTGCTTCTATAGACAGCTGCAATACTTGGCAATCGCAAGCTGCGAGTTTTCGCAGGTTCATAAATATGTCACGGCAGTATATGTGTCATACTGTACGAAGGCTATCTGCGGATTAACCAACGGTACCTTTAGACAAGGACACTACACTGCTGACGGCCACCAGCATCCGCCAGACATATCCCTCTAACGGTATGTAATGGTGATGATGATTCCAAACATCGGTTCCAATATGGTAAGACTGATACTTCGTATCGAGGATGTCGCCTCGGAGAACGTCTATCCTCACTGAAGTTGTTCGTGGGTTTACTCTGTGTCTCCAGGCAAATGCTCGGATGGTACATGCGACCAACAATCTGTAAGAGCTGTTGTGATCATTCAACAATATACAGCCCCAGCTAACGACAGTATCCTTAGTATAGCTGCAGCGTGTAACCAAGCAGCCAGTGTAACTTCAAAATTGCTATCCTAAATGCAAAGCTGTGGCACAGCTAACGAATAAACAAATCCGTTTATACGACACGCTGGCTACGACGCTGACAATGTGCAAATACGAACCCTCTGCTTTAAAATTAATTTCAACGAAGTGCATAATGAAATATAAATTAAGACCAACAAAAACGCCTGCCCGTGTTACAATTTGCATGAACACAACTAATTAAATTACAACTTGTGCTTTCAATTTAACTTAGTAAACAATTTAAAAAGTTGTTGTACTGTACTTTCATTCAATAAACCCTCTTCGATACGTCCAGGCAGTACACTGCCTTCGAAACGCCGTGGGTACAGTACATACTGTATATCGCATTATTGTCAAACATGATCAAGCGAAACAGGCCCACGGGAAATTCTTCAGTTTCGTTTTGCAATGACATAAATGTACAAAGCAAGGAATAATGACGGTGATAAGAAACAGGGCAAATGATGGCACACCTATGTAAATGGCGACTCGGTCTCCATTATCGATTTCACATTACATTTCAATACCAGCCATATTCCACCACACAGTCCTGTCTCTAAATCGTTAACGCACCTACCAGTGCAACCAACAATAAAATGTAAGGAAGGTCATTGAAGACCAAGAACAGAAGGCTGTACCATACATTGGAGCCGTACACAGACCACTAAGATCCACCACATGTACGTAGCTGTTCCATTGAACGTGTGGCTTAACTGACGATGATGCCGGTAGCTTAAAGTACACAGCGTCGAATTATAGGAAAAACGGTGACTGATATATCGAAAAAGATTTCGAAGGCAGCGATCGCAAACTAACCGTGACATTATTTTGGAATTTGCCAAAAGGACTGATAGAAAATAAGAAAACCCTCAGTCAGAGTACCCTACGCCACAGACATGCGAATTTGGCGGCTCTCGAATTTGAGCTACTGTTACTGCTACAACTTTCTCATTAGTAACAGCATTAGTAATAGCAATAGTAGTAGGAATAGTAGTAGTAGTAGTAGTAGTAATAGAAGTAGTAGAAGTAATATTAGTGGTACTAGTAACAGTAGTAGTAGTAGTAAGAAGGGTGGCAGTAGTAGTAGTAGTAGTAGTGGTAGTGGTTGTGGTTGTGGTGGTATGGTGGTAGTAGTAGTAGTAGTAGTAGTAGTAAGAAGGGTGGCAGTAGTAGTAGTAAGTAGTGGTAGTGGTTGTGGTGGTGGTGGTAGGGTGGTAGTAGTAGTAGTAGTAGTAGTAGTAGTAGTAGTAGTAGTAGTAGTGTTGGTGGTGGTGGTGGTGGTGGTGGTGGTAGTGAGGATGACTACAGCTGATAGACCATGTAGGAGTACGATACCCAACACGAGACACTTGTTTTCGAAATTCTGCAGGCTTAGTAAATAAATTATTCAGACCAGGAAAGGCACCCTTGAAGACATTATAGTTTGTGCTGAAAATCTTATAAAAGCATTTATGCGGAGTACACAGTATTGATATCATACCTCGCAACTAAGCAATGGAAGCATGAAAATACGATGTGGATCCAATGTTCTCGGGCTATTGGCACTATTCACCATCACCTGAACTTGTAGCGCGTATGAGAAGCATGACACAATAGCTGAATATTCCTGTGACTGTCAGTTTTGACGAAATAACAATGAACACATTTCAATGAACAGAGTGTACAGCGACAAATTATTATAAATTTCATAACTGCCGTTTACATTTAAGGACGGTCTCTTGTGAAGTACGACGCTTCTCAATTGGAGACGGGCTCACCCGATCTATGGTGTACAAAGTAGCCCTGGAACAGGTTTTACTCCAAAAACTTCCGTTTTGCCCTCTCAGGAACAACCCACCAACATTACCTACTCATAGTGCACTCCCGTCGCACTGTTGCCATATGAACTTCGCGACGGATAGCGTCGGTAGTTAGGAATGAAACACTTCTCTCTCTCTCTCTCCCCCCCCCCCTCCCTTTCTATCACGTTCGCTTCGCGGTTGCAGTGTCTAAAAATATCCTACTAGTGTGATTTATTTAATACTGCATTTTGCGACAAGAACCTAAATTAAGAAAAATGAAGCCGTCTGTTAGAATACGGTCTGTTAACTAATGCTATTAGCACAGATCCTCTTCAGAATTTGATAGCTGCACAGCTAGTCACGCTGCCTGGCTGTTCATTACCGTATTCACAACAGTCCGCCACCTGTCCCCATCCTGAGCCAGACAAATGTAATGTAGGCACTCCCATACCATTTCCTTTGATTTACTACTTTTTCATCTCTATGCCAACATCTTCAAAGTGGTCTCATTCCTTCATGTTGCCCCACCAACACATTATATACATTTCTCTTCTCCCCCCATTCAAGCTACACGACCTCCCCCCCCCTCATTCTTCTTAATTTGATCACTCGAATAGTACTTTGTGATTAGCACAGATCATAAAGACGCTCATTACACAATTTTCTCCAGCTGGTGTTATTTCCACCCGCACTGGCCCAAACACCCGCCTTACCAGCCCACTCTCGAACATCCTCAGCCTATGTCTTCCGCTCAATGTGAGTGACACAGTTTCACACACACACATATAATAGACAGACAAAATAATAGTTCCACATAGTACAATCTTTGTTATCTAGCACGGTAGACGGGGTGACAACGATTCTGGACAAAACATTATTAACATTCCCCGAATTTAATCTCCCCTTAACTTGTAAATTATTTCTTCTTGGGTAATTCCTCGGCGTCTGAGTTCTAATTGTCGACGTTTCGGAACTCACTATCGGTTCCATCTTCATAGGCAGATGAATGAATACTTCATTCACCTGCCAATGAAGATGGAACCGATAGTGAGTTCCGAAACGTCAGCAATTAGAACTCAGACGCCGGGGAATTAACCAAAAAGAAATAATTTACATTTAGAACACGGCGAAAGCTTAAGAACAAGATCCCCTTAACTTCCTTATGAATCCAATATTCATTTCTTCCTGTCGTTCCGAAATATAAGTCCGGTCATTAAACAATGCCAACACGAAACTGCATGCTGCACTGTTCTGTTCTTTCTGACAGCCACAATAAAACACACACTACTTACATAGCACAACATGTTGACGGACGTCAAGTCAGTGATCTACCGGTATTCCGAGAGCATCACATGAAGCTTCAAAAGCAGATTATCTTAGGTGATGGAGTTTGCAATGACAGTCTGTCACGATTACTAACTGGTTTTTGGTTTAAATAACACTGCACGTTCTTCCTGGCGAGACTGAATGGCACCATGTCGATCAGACAAAGTTAAATTCAAATGCAATGCGAATGAAAACTAGCTATATGTTGCATTGCTTATTTATTATCCGGGATCGTAACACAAAATAAGTTTCAATTACGATTATCTGTGTCACCGTGACCACAATGTTCCACACGCCGGTTGATTCTTCTTGCATTTCGGAACTGTTACTGCCTGCAATACCAGCACTCTTGCGCTAATAAACACATGTGAAGTTGTTTATTCCCAACGCAGTGACAGCACGCTGTAAGAAATGCGTTTATTTCGTAAGCAGACCTTACACACCTTTCAAAATTCATGAGGAATATATTAACTCAGTTACTTAATTTAGCTAATGAAGAAGAAAACGTGGAAAATCTGGTTTAATTAAAGATGGTCTAACGACGATTGGCCGGTATCGTTAATAATTATGACGGATGAGGAATTATAGCAAAATCCCAAGTTGAACGTGCGTGAACGTGTGTTAATGCCGATCGAAATAGTCTCCGACGCGTACTTCGCCCAATGCCGCGACATACTACTACACAGGCCCGCAATAAAGTAGATTCCGGGGCTCGCGCGCCACACCGTTGCCATGGAGACCACTGCGCTCCGCCCCCTCCAGATTTCCAATCGACATATCGTACCTCGTCTTTGCGCAAAGTGACTTCCCATTGTTGTGAGAGTTAACAGGTAAAGTTTTAATAGACACGCAATAGGCCTACCATTTTATTCCCTATGCTGACCTCTTTCTACCTGATCTATGTAGGTGTAGAGGGTTATTGTTGTACATGATCACACTCAGACACATCACACTCCCCTGAACGAGTGATCGGCCCGTCGCAAACACTTCCGACAACTCACAACACTCATAGGAGGCATATTCAAGCGTCGGCGGAATTCGTACACGCAACCCCAACAACCGAACTGCCGAAGACCCACGCCTTAGACTGCGCGAGCACTGGGACCTTACACCAGTCTTACACGAGCAATTCCTCAGAAACGAATGGGACTGCGACCACATCCGAATTTTCATCTGTGATCTGGAACTGGCACTGTTACGTATGAGACTGGTGTATTGCGACCCAGGAAATTTTCCTTTAACTTAAGATTCTTAATTCGGTTTCTTTACGACGCCGATTGGGAAAACTTATTTTTCTCTACACCGCAACGACGTCAGTTTTAGAATGAATGATCGTACACCCTCTAGCGGCGTCCATTCACTCACAACTCCGATCGTAGGAAAAAGAGTAACCCTGTAACAATGTAGTCCATTCCAAAAACCGATGCTCAAGAATGATTCGTGGTAGATTCAATATCGTTTGTCATGCAGCGTCAACTAATGGCATAATCTGCGAATACGGGTGACAAACAGTTGTAGTTGCTTGTTTCAAAATAATAATCCGCAAACCCTCTTCAGAAACAAAGGAAATAGCAGTCCTTCATTTAGGGCCCCGTGTCCTAAGACAGAATAACGTGGGCTAATTTGCCAGGCAGCCCAGATGAACTGCGTAAAGTGCGATCCTTACACATGAAAACTTCGTATGTCAACAAACCACTGGAATCACACTTCGCAAGATAACTTTAGAAACGAAGGACTGCTACTTTGAACTGGTGATGTGCACTTACAGGAATGCGTACGTAACAACGCCGTACGTCGTATCGTGAATTCCAGGCTCGAAATCCATCCTCTGAAACGAGGTTTACTGCAGAATGTGACGACAATTACAATTAGTGGTGATTAGGTTGAACAAACGAAGAAGAGTGGGACGGATGAACAGACACAGCCACGACGGCAGGCCATGTGCTGGTCCGCGGGTGCAGTAGGCAGATTCTGGCGAAAAATGGTGAATGGAACTTGCTGCGTTCATCGCTCGTACATAGAGCGTGGGAAGGTACATTCAGCCTACAGTACGCACACTGGTGTGGGCAGACAATCAATGCGCCACAAGTTGAGACTGGGTAGTGGGGGCACCAAACTTTCGGGTTCCGCTATCGCTATGCTGCCGTATTATTATTATTATTATTATTCTCCTCCTCCTCCTTCTCCTTCTTCTCTCCTTTTCTTCTTCTCTTCTTCTTCTTCTCCTTCTTCTTCTCCTCCTCTTCTTCTTCTTTTTCTTCTCTTCTTCTTCTCTTCTTTTCTTCTTTTTCTTCTTCTTCTTCTCTTCTTTTTCTTCTTTTTCTTCTTCTTCTTCTTCTTCTTCTTCTTCTTCTTCAATGAACACGCCGTCAAATATCCGAAGAAGAGGAAAATTAGGAAAGTTACCGGTCAGTAAAACATTATGAAGCTATACGCACGAAACAGCAGCAGTTACAGGGTAAAGAGGCTGACGTTTTGCGAATATGCCCAGAGGACATGGCGTACTGTCAAAGCAGCAATATGTATGTGGTTCAAACGACGGTCAACAAATTGTTTTACGTCTCATAGCAGGAATTCGAAAACGTGGTCTTTCATACTGACGAAAGAACACAGACTGAAGCTGCTGGAGAACAAGGCGTTCAGGAAGTTATCCGGAAACGACGACAGGGAAGTAAAAGGTGGCTGGAGAAAAGTGCATTATGAAGAGCTCCACTGATTTGTATTGTTCACCAAATGTTATTACGATGATCAAATCAAGGAGGATGAGATCGGCCGAGAATGTTGCACGCAATGGGGAACAGAAAATTGCATACAATGTTCCGGATTGAACACCTGATAGAAAGAGAACGCATGGAAGATCGAGGTGTAGATGGCAGGGATATATTAAAATACATTTTAAAGAAAGCGAAGAGAGGGTGTGGAATGGATGTATCTTGCTCAGGATAAGAACCAATGACGTGCTCCTGTAACCATCGGATTCCACAACACACAGATTTCCTTGACTCTCTGAGGACCTACTTCATTATCAAAGAGGATTTTACCACAAGATATTAAAAAATTACAAGCGTTGTGGAGACGCGAGTGTGATGTCTACTACAGTGAAACGTTAAGGTCAGCAGCAAAGACCTCCTGACGCCAAGATTACCTACTGTACTGTCCATCGGTCGGTGACTGGGCTCGGCTTATCAATTCCTAAACTTTTGATACGAAACTTTCGTTAAGTTACGCAAAACAACACGATGTCACTTGGAACCAAGTGTCGCAGAAATCCCATACACAAACTATCTACACACGCACCGAAGCAAAAAGGCACATAACCCTTACACTTTAGCCGCTAGAGGTGACGAAGAAACAACAGAAGTTACAAAGTGTGCATCAGAATTAACCACATATCTCTTAACTCTGTACTTACATTATAAATCGCATCGCTTTTTTTGAACTGAATATGACTTGTGTAACTGAAACAGAGTACGGCGTTTTATAGGTGTGCGCACATCAATGCCGCCGGAGGGTACTGAAGAAGCAGTCTTTGTGGAGTAATAGGGCTTGTCATCTCGATGATCAATCAACACGGCTCTGGTACTTATTCTAAAGGTCAGCTAGAACATTTACTCGCGCTCCCTCCAAGCCAGTTTCGAAATACCCACACGACTTGTTATAAATTAGAGCTCCGTCTTCCTGTCTTACTCACATTGCAATCTTGGAATAAAGTAGCTGACTTCCCGTTGATCCAAGAATTCATATTGTTGTTTCTCTCCCACATCTACGAGTACTTTTCATATATTCACAGACCGGCAAATGCCATTTCTCTTGTGAGGGAAGAACACGATTCTTTGTCTGGAAATGGAGCACTCATTTACATTTCAACGTGTCCATTTTTTAAATCACAGCAACTTTGCGGTAATGCAGCATGATATTCTACTGTCACAATAATGATCAGGAACGTCTCACAACGAAGATGTTGCACTGCACTGCCACCGGGTGGCCAGAGCACCGCACCAGTAAAGACACAAACAACGCCGTCTAGTGTAACGGATGATGATCACTACATATAACTACTTCACGGACGAATTAAAGAACTGTAAAAATAGAAACACGAAGACGTGTGGAGAAGTGCAATAAAGATCCGACCGTTTTTAAACCATGGATTTAGATAAAGTCAGAAATCAGCTGCACACTCCGGTCACATTACTCTCTACAAGACAGCCTTAAACGAGGGGCCGAGTGAGCTCCAGAACCAGTACAGCAGCAGCAAGGACTGGACCCCTCGGCCGGGAATCTGAATCACGGCCGTTCCGAATGCAGCAGTCAGTTTACTAATTCGGGTGTCTCGGCTCATATTTAATAGCATTACAGCGTCACATCAGTAATAAAAGTCGGGACGCCTTAGACTAAGAAAGCCAGTAATCTGAACCGTATCACATCTGGTAGCTGGTCTCGTCCACCGCAACCATCAGACCGGGTTACAGTTTTAAGCAGGTAATAACGAAGGGCAAAGTAACTTTTTTTAAGCTCATGGTTCCGTGCATCGTAATTCAATGTTAATAAAAATCCAACCATATGCAACAGTATGCAGATATTTATTTACTCCAAAGCTACTTTACATGTTTCGGGTATCACAGCACCCATCATCAGGAGTACTAAAAACTGTAACCGCAGCCTCCGATACGGGTCAAAATACTGGTGCAGCTACTTCCCTCCAACGTAGCCCGATCGGGCCACGTTGGGGGGAAGTAGCTGCACCAGTATTATGACCTGTACCGGAGGCTGCGGTTATAGTGTTTAGTACTCCTGATGATGGGTGCTGTGACACCCGAAACATGTAGAGTAGCTTTGCAGTAAATAAATATCTGCATACTGTTGCATTTGGTTGGATTTTTGTTAACACTGCAAAATAACTTCTTTAATTTTAGAATGTTGCAGATAAACCATTAAATGAATTGGGTGAATATTAAA
>Ga0123355_10017280_pt1 | contig 11396 bp, 12 predicted proteins | sample TergutEmb28metaG_3_FD_89872 | JGI IMG/M metagenome (GOLD analysis project Ga0123355, IMG submission 89872) | Embiratermes neotenicus P1 segment gut microbial communities from Petit-Saut dam, French Guiana - Emb289 P1 | ecosystem: Host-associated > Arthropoda: Insects > Digestive system > Gut ...
AAGATATAAGCGATGCCGCAGGCAACAGCCGGATTACCACTACCATACATGGCGACGGCCCCTCCCTCTGCATCCAAACCTTTGTACAATACGACCGGTTTGGACGCAGAACCCAGGAAGGTACCATTGGCGGCATGGTTGTCACCTACACGCACGACCTATCCGGACGCGTAATACGCGAGCAGTCTTTAGGTGTAGACAACACCTTTACGCACAACATTTTTGGCATAACATCAATAAGAAACATCGAAGGCAATCTATTAATCCTGGAACCATGTCGTTTTTGCAGCCCCATGGAGTAGGATTTATACCTGCCAGTTCCTTTGGGATGACAATGACGTTTTTCAATCCTTTCCCTACATTAGCAATGCGTTGCTATAAAAAGAGGGTATATAATGAGGGTGGCGGCAAAGGTGGCGTTGCAACCGGAAGGAGGCCCGGGACTGCAAGAGGTGGGTCAAACTCTAGCAGTAATAGAGGTGCTAATCAACCTGCTCAAACTTCCACTGGTTCGGTGACAACAATTACAGGTCGAAATATTCCAAATATGAGAGGAACTCCAAACTCTACTATACGCCTAGTTGATTCAAACGGTAAAGTGATTCAAGAACGACATTTTGGCCCTGATGGTCGTGCGGCATGGGATATTGACCATAGGCACGCTCACCACGGTCATGGAACTCCCCATAAGCATGTTTGGGATTGGTCTGATATAGACAATCCCTATCGTCTAGCACCTTAGGAAGGAGATAAGGAATATGCGTGGAATATGCATCACGAGGATGCCAAATAGCGGATATTTCACAAACATGAAGGAAGTATTTGATGTACTTGGCAATGCCAGGCAATACAATTGGTTATTGAGTTATCATGACTGCAACCATTACCCATCAGAAAAAATCTCATATGACAAAGATTATGTCTGGCTTACGGGTGATGAGTTTGTGGATATCGTTACAGAATATAATATCCAGTTTATATGGGGAACAGCAGCTGCTTATAAAAAAGATATTACACTTGATGAGGTATTGCAATATCCTCTTCCACCTGATGGGAAATTTGCGGATTATTGTCAACTGCCGGTCTCTATGCAAAACCCTTTGGCAGATACAGAAATATATTTTATAGACTCCACGTTTCTTGTCATAACCTCAAAGTCAAAGGACGTTATAGAAAGGTTTGCAACTGCCTATCCCGATTCGGAATATCTTGGAGAATAATGCGGAGACGGTTCCTTTAGTATATCCTCACCATGCATAACCCCCCGTACGGTTGGTAGACCCAAGCGGGTTGTTTGTAATACCTGGACTGCCACAAATTCCCCAGGTTCACCCATCACATTGGATGTCCCCGGCTTTGCAAGCGGCTTTGAATAACGCATCTTCGAACTCGTCGTCATCAAGTTCGGCATCGTCAAGTCCTTCGACAACAGTGGGAAAAGGAGGAAAACCATTAGAGGCTCCGACCATGTCAGACGGTGCAGCATCGGCTCCGCCTATGCCCACCCCATCTATTAATCCTGGAACCATGGGAATTTTGCAACCCCATGGGATTTGGATAGGTGGGGGAATAGGAATGACGTTTTTCAATCCTTTCCCTACGTTAGCACTGCGTTGCTATAGAAAGAGAGTATATAATGAAGGTGGCGGCAATCCTGGAATTGGGCCTCCAAAAAGCCCTAGACCTGCTCCTATTCCTGCTCATGGGCACGTCTCGGTTAGAGTTAATGGGCAGAATGTGCCTGTGTTTAGAGGAGGAAATACGTTAATAGCCAGAAAGGGGGACGTGAGATTTCACTCTGGATCGGAGTTATTAAAAAATACCCGTGGTGTTTCCTTGAACACTGACCCTAGTAAGGTTTCAAGTTTTGGAAGCGCGTATAAAGTTATTTCCATTCCCAAGGACTTAAGGATAGTACACACAAGTGGTACACATTTTGAAATTGCCCCACGTGTACCCATGACTTTTGAAACGTTTCAGGGACTACTTGGCCAAGTTGTACTGACCCCTTACCCTTGATATTCTTGATAAAGGAGCGATTATGATGACAGAAGTTGAAATTTTCTTTTCAGAAGATTCTGAATGGACGGAGTTTGATTTTACAAACAAGGGGTGGAGGGGTGATGTGTGGGTGAAAATACATCAAGATGTATATCGCGTATGTGCATTTACCCTAGATAGACTTCAAGTTGACTTCAATCTTGAAATGGAAGAATATGAGTTTTATGTCCCGGATCACAATCTCTTTTTCGTAAAAGAAACAAGCAAGCAAGAAATTATCAGCACAATTAACTATCTGGCAAAACAAAAGTTCTTTTGCCAATGCAAACCTTTAGATAACCTGGACGCAGACGCGCTGGTGAAGGTTCAGTAAAGGAAAGAAATGTTACGGAGCCGGTTCTCCTGGCATGGTAAGTGAAACGGTGCTCTACAATGCCGTTACAGCCAATCAATATGTCGCCGATATCACGAATATGTCAAGAGAACCGACCCCTTGTTCTGAGGGATCGTTGAGCTATGATTAAGTACAGCTCTGAGAGGAGTTGCTTTAGTTGACTGTTAAATCGCTCACGGCATTGTTTTCCGAAACTATACCTAAACTAGGAGGTTCTGCAATGCTTAGTATGAAGATAAAAATACTGAAAATAACGGATTATTCATTCTATCCCGGATACGTGGAATGTTTAATCACAGATGCATGGGGAAATAGACACATATTTAATGAAAAAATCCCTATTGTAACTTGTGAAGAGATCGATGAGGAAAGCGAGCTGCCTCAAGATGGATTTATCAGATGTGAAATGCTCAAACAATGGACTGATGATAATGGAAACGAGATAATCACAGTCAGTACAGAAAATCCTGACAATGTTGAAACAATAGATGAAGTAAATATATTTGATTTGCAGCCTTGTCAGTTGATAGATATCCACTTGTGATTTTGTTTTAGGTATGCTACGGGGTCAGAAACGCGAGACATCCTCCTGCACCGCCATCCTTCTCCATGCCGGGGTGCGCTTGTGGTACTCTTGTTGAGCAGGTCACACTATATACCATGGCAACCCCGCTGAACTATTCATAGCACCCCCAACCATCATATGTATTCTGTTGGGCTACCAGCTCCGACCACACCGTCTATTAATCCTGGAACTATGGGAATTTTGCAACCCCAGGGAGTTTGGATAGGTGGGAGAATAGGAATGACGGTTTTGCCGATGGTACTCCCAGAAATAATGTAACTCAAAACAGTCAGGTGGATATAGCTATTAGGTGCCATAACCTTTCAAAAGAAGGAAGAAGGGCATTGCATGGCGAAATTAGTGGGCTAAATTTTCGATGAGTGAAATATTTGAAATGGCTGCAGATATAGCTGTGTTAGGAGGAAAACATGTCAACTAATGATCTTATGGATGCCATCAAGAATACTTTAACAAAGCTACTAAACCAAAGGATACAAGAAATTGGTAGAGCAGCAAATATGCTATGGATTGCTTTTGGGGAGCCGATAACTTGTATCAACATCAAGGGAAAGCCTGTGATAAAATCAGAATTTGCGCTGCACATTCAATGCAATTGGGCAATTATGGACGACTATCAGATACTTCTTTCAGATGATGATTTTTATATACCAAGGGATGGAGTATCTTCACAACTCTTTGAAATGGAACAATTTGGCAACAGTAGGTTTGATGAAGTATCTGTTAAACTTAACGCCACTTTCAAAGCTGGTTCAGTGAATGTTGCTCACTTGGATATCAATGTTTCAGGGGGATTCTGTTTAGAATTAAGCAACCATTCGATGATTAAAGTTTGCCCATATAACCCATTAGAAGGAGAGTCTTGGCGGTTCTTAATGCCAGGTTCTGATGAAGAACATTTTGTAGTGTTCGAGGAGTAAAGTGCCAGGGGGGACAGATACATTGACACATTAAGATACTCCGCCCAGCAGCCACGCCGCCGATTTCTCGTCACAAACTATAATAAAGTGCCCCCTGACGGCACATTCAATGTGCTATCAGAGGGTACTTTTGTGGCCGCGAGGCCAGCAACACAGTTGCCAAGGGGCACTTTTATACTAACGCATTCTCTTCTGCCCGCTTATAATATTTAACCCGCAACACCCACAACCCCGTGGCCGCAATCCGCAATACAAACGCGATTGCAAACGTCATGCGCAACGCGTTCAAGTTCCCGCCAAATCCATTGTATATCGCCACACCAACCCTAGGCATTATGGCGTTAGACAGCATGATTAAGCATGTATATATCGAAATGGAAAAGCTGCGGTATTCCTCGTCCACAACTTTTAGCAAGCACTGGAATACATTAAGCATGATGTTTGCAAAGGCAAGCGTTGCAACAAAGTGGAGCGTCAAAAACACAATTGTTCCGGCGGGGTTTGGCAGGCTTGTGCCTATAATCATAGCCACAGGGTTAAGCGCCAACCCAAGTATGCCATATTTGAGCGGCTTATCCGGGCCTTGCCTTGCACTTCTTTTGCTCCAAAATTTTAATGTCAAAAGCTGCGCAAGCATACCGCTTGCAGGTGTGATGCTCAGCAAAAGCTCGTTCATTTCCAGGTAGTGCTCTTGCCCGATAAAATACAGCGTCCAGTCCATATGCCATGTCATATGAAAGAACAATATCACTAGCGTAAAAAGGATAAATTGCTTGTTGCCAATAAGCCGCTTGCCCGCTGTTTTCATTTCCGCCAAAGAAACGCGTTTGGGCTCGGCGGGCATTATCGCTTTAATTTTTTTGAAATGAAGGGCATTCGCCGCCAACAGCACTGCCGCAAGCAAGTAAAATATCTGGTGCGTTATAATTTTGCCTGCGTCGCTGGGGATTGCCACAAGAATGCCCCCAATTGCAAGGGGCGCAACCAGCGACACGATCATGGTCATTCTGGCGCGGAAAGTGAGCACGGTATTGCGCTCTGGTTCCGGCACCGCTTCCGGGAAAAACGCCTGCCAGGCCAGGTTGTACAACCCATTTACAGAAACCGCCGCAATGGCAAAAAATATCAAAAAGAAAGACACTGTGTGAATAGGTACAAACGCCGACGTACTCACTACAACAAAAAAGAACGCCGCCACTAAAAGCATCACAGAAATCATTCTGCGTTTATTGCGCAGGCTATCCGCAAAAACACCGGCAGGTATTAATAGCACAAGAGCGAATATGCTTGGGAAAAAGTGCAGCATCGCAAGCTGGTCGGCAGTAGCGCCCAGCCTTACGGCAAATAAGTTATTGTTGTTGGCCGCAATAGCCATTGCCCCCACTACCAGCAAGCCGTCTATCCCGTAATTAACAGATGAAGGCTGCGTTTTGATAAAATGCCGCCCATGTAAAATTAAATTTTTTATTCGTCTCATACTTGGGTTGCCACTTTCATGTTCGCCAATATCGTTTTTGCACACGACGATATAAAGTTTTCGATATCGGGCTTTGTGATGTATATTGGGGTGCCGCTAAATTTGTACTGGTTTTCCGGGTTTTCGTACCAAGTTAGTGTTCTTTGGTTCCATAGTTTTATTTCCTGTGCGGATAAAAGGTTTAAGAAGTCGGAATATTCGGCATTTTGCAGGCATTGCCATACATCATGCCGCCAGTCAGACTCATTATACATGAGATAATCCACAATATCTGTGTCGCGATAATACGCTTTCTGCCGGTCTGCCGCGGGTGCGCCGGACATATTGAATTTTTCTGTAAATTTGCCGAAGACGCGTTTTGTCCAAAGCATGTCTGTTAAAATGTGAGCGGCGTACCCCATCAAAAAATCCGCATTTGTTTTGTTCATATTTGCATTGATAAAATCACGCATCAACTCGAAGTATTCATCCTCGCTCCTATCGTCCCAAGAGTGAATCTTTTCCTTTTTTGCCGGGAGTAAATGCGTAACATTTTTGGCAAGTCTATCAGCATCTTGCCGCATGTGAATAGCATCCGGTGAAATTGAACCAAGGTAAAATTGCGGCAATTCTTTTACCGGGAATCCTGCATCGGCTATCTTTTTTGCGACGCTTAAATGAACCATAGGTAGGGGCATGTTAACGCTTCCTCTCGTTTTGCGAAAATTGACTACGTTTGCATTGTACGCAACAATTTTCTAAAACACAACAAACTTTGTAATTCTGAAAATATGTGACGTGTAGGGGCGAACACAGTTCGCCCCTACATGTCACAGCTATGCACTTGCACTATTCTTTCATCAGGCGCAAGAGCGTAGTCGAAGTGAACTTCTATTTTTTGCGTTTCAAGCAAGGCAGCTGGATTTTCTTCCAGTTGGTGCCGCCACTCACAAATATTGTAATCGAAGGTGTGTATGGCTGTGGTTCTGTCAATTTTTCTGTTGTCCGGCTGGTAATAATTGTTTATCCAGCTTGGGAAGGTACGTACATTTTCCTGCAAAAGCATGTCGAATTTAAGCAATTCGCAAATGCTGTGTAGCTTGTCCAGTAGAAATTTTTGGCCAAATTTGTGTAGAAATGAATACATCGCCATTTTTTTGTGCGATACCAAATGGCACTTTTCTTCTTCCCAGTATATAGCCAGCGTGTCAAAAAAGTCGAAAGGTGTTGCGAAATTAATAAGCATAAACCGCACGGTGCTGTAAAACCCGGTTGCGCTGTAAAAAGTCTCCACCATGTGCTCGATTTTATGCGCTTGATTTATTTCCGCAAAGCTTATAAAGTCCGTTTTCAGAACGCTGTATGGGGCGTTTTTTTTGTACACTATGCCATACTTTGCGGCATCTTTGCGCAGTTGGCTGCCTTTTAGCAATTTTAGAAACCCAATTTGCAGTTTGTGCGGGAAACAGGCGAAAACATCGTTGAAGGATTGCTTGAACGACGTGTAATCTTCGTAAGGCAGGCCCGCGATTAAATCCAAATGCAGGTGAATATTGCCTCCACATTTTAGCTTGCGAACGTTTTCAAACAGTAATGCGGTATCAGTCTTACGCTGTATACATTCAAGCGTTTTTGGGTTGGTGGATTGCACGCCAATTTCAAATTGGAACAAGCCGCTGCGTGCTTTGGCAAGCGTGTCCAGCATTTCGTCGTCCAAAAGCTCTCCCGCAATTTCGAAGTGGAAATTGGTGATGCCATTGTCCTTTTGGATTAAGTATTCCCAAATTGCAAGCGCATGATGCTTGGCGCAGTTGAACGTGCGGTCTACAAATTTTACTTGCTTTATCTGGGCAGAAACAAACTTGTCCAAATCGGATTTTACCCGCTCTAATGGTAGAAAGCGCACGCCCTTTGTTGCGGAAGACAAGCAGTACCCGCAGCGGTTCACGCACCCGCGAGAGGTTTCGTAGTAGATGATACGGTTTTGCAAATTGCCAAAACCGTTTTGGTAAGCGAAAGGGATATTTTCGAGGGGGATTACTCCTGTGGTTTCATAGATGGTGTCTCGATGAGATTCCCGCAAAAATGACCGCACAAGCCGCTTAAACGGCACTTCCCCTTCCCTGCGCACAATGATATCCACGCCTTGCGCAAGCAGCCCGTCATATTCATAGGAAGCTTCCGGCCCGCCGGCGATAATTGGCACATGCGGCATTATTTTTTTGAACGTCTCCACCAGCGACATCACCATGCCAATATTCCAGATGTAGCACGAAAACGCCAAAACATCCGGCTTCGCACGGAACAATTCGGAAACAATCAGTTCTTCCGGCTGGTTAACCGTAAATTCTTGAATGTGCACATGCTGTTTTTCTTCCTCGCTTAGATAAGCGTACAAACTGTACGCCGCCAGAGAGGAATGTATGTATTTTGCGTTTATGGCAACCAGGATGATGTTCATGAAGCACGTCCCTTCCATGCCATTTTACACCAACCCTCTGGCAATGTCCAAAGTTTCCTCTAAACTACGGTTTTCGAACGCCTGCTGGTGGATAAACTCTGTTTCAAAACGATGCCCAAATTCCAGCAAACTTTTATCCTGCTCTGTCAAATCATCTTCGCCAATGATAGATGCCAGTGCCCGCACATCACCAACTTCTGCGTATTTTGCAAAAAGCTGGCCCGCCAGTTTTGGGTGGTCTGCGGCGGTGTAACCTTCACCAATGCCGTCTTTCATCAGGCGAGACAATGATGGCAGCACATGTATTGGCGGATAGATGCCGCGCTGTGCAAGCCTGCGCTCCAGCACAATTTGCCCTTCGGTGATGTAGCCCGTTAAATCCGGGATTGGGTGCGTAATATCCTCGCCAGGCATAGTCAAAATGGGAATTTGCGTAAGGGAACCGCCGGAATGCTTGAGTATCCCCGCACGCTCGTAAATGGACGCAAGGTCGGAATAGAGATAGCCCGGGTAACCTTTTCGGCTGGGGATTTCGCCATGGGCGGACGATATTTCCCGCACGGCTTCCGCATAGGCGGTCATGTCGGTTAGGATTACTAACACATGGTAGCCTAGGTCGTATGCCAGATATTCTGCAGCAGTTAAGGCATAGCGCGGCGTGGTAATGCGTTCTGTTGGCGGGTCGTTGGCTAAATTTATGTACATAATCGTCCGGTCGACGGTGCCGCTTTCTTCAAATGACCGGCGGAAAAATTCCGCAGTGCTATGCTGCACGCCCATTGCGGCAAACACTACGGCAAAGTTTGTGTTCGCATCGGCAGATATATTGGCCTGCGCGGCTATTTGGGCCGCCAATTGGTCGTGCGGTAAGCCATCGGCAGAAAAAATGGGAAGCTTTTGGCCTCGTATTAACGTGACTAGCCCGTCTATGGCAGAAAAGCCCGTATGTATGTAGTTACGCGGGTAGATGCGCTTTGTGGGGTTGGTGCTTTGCCCGGATATTGCGCGCGTGCAATGTGCCGGTACAGTGCCCAAACCATCAATTGGGCGGCCAAGCCCATCAAATGTGCGGCCAAGCAGGTGTTTTGACAAGTGCATTTCCATCTGCCGCCCTGTGAAAGTAGTGGCTGTGTTAGAAAGAGACATGCCGCTGGTGCCTTCAAACACCAGCACTACGGCCTTATCGCCGGATATTTGAATGACGCGCCCTGTTCGCGGTTGGCGGTTGGGCAGGGATATAGTCACGATTTCGTCATAGGAAGGTGGCGGCGATGTTATGTTTTGTAGGGTTACAAGGCTGCCGCGGATTTCTGTAAGGCCAAGGTGTTGGATGGGCATGAAAATACTCCTTTAGTAAGGATACACTATTTTATGCAGATGAAATTGCTATGGTGTGCCATAAAAATAATCTCCTTACTCATTTATACCATTACATTATCCCATGAAAATCCTATAAGCTAGATAAAAAACAAGGCATCTCACCCAGCAAGACACCTCATTTTTTATTATACGTTTTACCAATCAACCTCTACCAGCACAATATTCCCATCTTCCACAAACGCCGTATGCGACAATATCTCGTGGAAGAATTCCCACGGCACAAACATTGCGCCATCACGTATTACAGGCGCGGCGGCAAGCTCCCTTGCCATCTCTCTGCCGCGGCTGTAGCTGTTTACACCTTCCGTAACCATTGTGCCCGGGCCAATAATCACTTCGGTACCTTCGTCAGCCACTGTATAACCTAAAGCCTCTGCGATAGCCACAAGCGGCAGCATTATTGTGCCCGCTTCACTGTCTATAAACGGCTTTGGAGCTTCTATGGCTGCGCCCTCTACAATAATTTGGACGGTTTCCGGGTCAAACATCGATGCCCAAAATGCCTCAATATCTTCCGGGGAAAGTAGTGCGGGGCCACTTTCGATACCCGCATATCCGCCGCCCGCTTCGTCAGATTCATTTGGAGTGGCTGCTTCATAGGGAATATATGGCGTATTTTCGAAGTCATCTGCTACACTGGCTGTGTTGCAGGCAGTTAGTGCCAATATCCCTGCCATTCCCAAAGTCACTAAAATTTTTGCCGGTTTTTTCATTTTCATTTTCCTCTCACGTTTTCGTTTTTGGTGTACACACATTAAAACGCGAAAAATAACAAAAAGTTCCTATTGAAACAAACTTTCGATTATGTGGTTTACATTATGTGCGCTTACTGGCATAATAGAACAAAAATATAACATATCTATTAAGAGGTGAGAATCCTATGGCAAAGACACTAACCGCAAAACAGCAGATTATACTGGATTTCCTAAAGTCTGAAATACGGCAAAACGGTTATCCCCCCTCTGTGCGCGAAATATGCGACGCAGTTGGGCTTAGCTCTACATCCACCGTACATGCCCACTTAGAAACATTGGAACGCAAGGGCTTTATCCGCCGTTCGCCAACCAAAAACCGCTCTACGGAAATTTTGGAGGAAGATTTCTACTCTAACGCACGCGAACTGGTCAATGTACCTATTGTAGGAAACGTGGCCGCCGGCGTTCCCATTTTAGCGGCAGAAAATATCGAAGACACTTTTCCAATCCCAATTGATTATGTAAAAAACGACACCTGTTTTATGCTGCACGTAAAAGGCGACAGCATGATCGATGACGGCATTTTTGACGGAGACTTGGTACTGGTACGCCAGCAGCAAACCGCTAATGACGGCGACATCATCATTGCACTGCTGGACGACTCTGCAACGGTAAAAAAATTCTACCGCGATGGCAAAAATATTCGCCTAGCCCCAGCAAACACGTATTTTGAGCCAATTATAGTGCCGGACTGCGATGTTTTGGGCAAGGTAATCGGCCTATATAGGCGGTACTAGGCTTGAACTATTTACAAAAATTTAAGCAAACGCTTTCGGGTATAGACATGACCCAGGGCAAGCCGTGGAAAAATCTTTTACTGTTCACATTGCCGCTTTTGATTGGCAATGTTTTTCAGCAAATGTATTCCACGGCAGATGCTATTATTTTGGGACGCTTTGTAGGGGATAATGCCCTTGCGGCTGTGGGCAGTTCCATACCCATGTTCTTTTTGCTTATGGTTGTAATGATGGGAATTTCTATGGGAGCTGGGGTTATGGTTTCCCAGTATTTTGGTGCAAAAAAACGCGAAGACCTTTCTCATACCGTAGGCGCAGCGCTTACATTAACTACCATTTTAGGCGTGTTTATGATGGTTGTCGGGCCCTTTGTAACACGCCCCCTTTTACTTCTGTTAAACACACCTGCGGAAATTATTGACGACAGTGTTTTGTACATGACCATCCTCATGGTTGGTATCTTGGGGATGGCATATTTTAATATACTATCGGGCATTTTGCGCGGCCTTGGCGACGCGTTTTCTCCCCTTTTGTATCTTGCCGTCACCAGTATATTAAATGTTTTCTTAAATTTAATTTTAATTCCGGAGGCCGGAAGCTGGACATTGTTTGGCATAGGAATGCCGGGCTTTGGCTTTGGCGTGTGGGGAGCCGCCGTTGGTACGGTTTTTGCCCAAGGGTTAACCAGCCTTTTATGCCTTAGACGGCT
>Ga0123355_10017281_pt1 | contig 11396 bp, 8 predicted proteins | sample TergutEmb28metaG_3_FD_89872 | JGI IMG/M metagenome (GOLD analysis project Ga0123355, IMG submission 89872) | Embiratermes neotenicus P1 segment gut microbial communities from Petit-Saut dam, French Guiana - Emb289 P1 | ecosystem: Host-associated > Arthropoda: Insects > Digestive system > Gut ...
AGGTGAGTGAGGTTGTCTAAAGTTAATGTCATAGTTATTTATGGGATGCCAAAATGTAGATGTAGAGTCAAATGTTATGTTTGTTATATCTGTTAGTACGTCTATGGGAGGTATTTCACTTGTGTCAGCAGTGTTGTTGTTAAAGTATACGTTTCTTAGTGTTAGGTTAGAGTAAGGTGCTGGTACTTGGGACATGTTTAAGGGTGTTGTGTAGCCTGCTGCTCCTATACGCTCTGTGTATATGCCGCCTCCCATGTTTTGAGCTTTGTTGTCTGTGATTGAGAGCGTTCCTTGTGATGTTGGATCCATGGTCATTACTGCTGTACCTGCTAGCCAGATGCCACCGCCGCTTGTTTCTGATTCGTTTTCAGTGATTGTCTTTTGCTCTGCTTCGCTCAAGTTAATGACACTTGTTCCTGAGGCGATTATGCCACCACCCAGTCCTGTTCCTGTGACTCTATTTCCTGTGACATCTCCACCATGAAAGTTGAGGATTGAAGTAGTTGCTAGGCGTATACCACCCCCATGAAGAGATCTATTTCCTGTGCCTTCTTCAGCACCTCCAATAGTGCCTCCTGTCAGAGTAAAGATTGTTGGTGGTATTCCTGTGGGGTGTGAAGGCAGGCAAACTCCTCCTCCAAAAGGTGCCTCATTTCCTGAAATGTAGCCTCCGCTCATCTCAAAAGCAGCACTTCTTTGTACCCAAACTCCTCCGCCAGCATTTGCTGCGAAATTTCCTTCACCCTTGTCTGCATCTCCTCCAATGATGCCTGCTTCTAAAGCAAAAGCTGTGTTGCACATCCCAGTAAAGTCACCCATTACCTTCACTCCCCCACCACCACTGTCACCCAGTGTACCTGTAGCACTGTTGTTAAGGATTTTTCCATATGAACCTTCAGGACTTTCTTGCATGGTAAAATGTGCTCCAAGATTTACGTGTACACCACCGCCATTTTCTGCTGAATTTTCTGCAATAGTTCCTGCTTGCAGGTTAAATGTGGTACCAGCACCTGTAAGGTGTACACCTCCCCCGCCATTGCCTGCAGATGTTGCGCTTGCTGTTGCTTGATTTCCGATTATTGTGGCACTCGTTGGATCAGAGGCTGTACCGCCCTCTTGCATCTGAAATGTAGCACCGTTTCCTACCCAGACTCCACCCCCGCTTTGTGCTTGATTGCCGTAGGCTGGATCTTCGTGGCCTATGGTGCCTCCTGTCATCAGGAAAGTGCCGGTGGCAGCATTTACGAAAACACCGCCACCCACTGGAATGGTATCACCTGCGTAAGTGTAGCGATTGTTGTAAATGGTGCCACCATTCATAGTGAAGGTGCCATTCGTAACAGAAACACCGCCAGCGGCATTTTCTCCCATATTCTCGCTAATGACTCCACCGTTCATGATAAAGGTATTGACACCAACACTGCTCAAGCGCACACCACCAGTATTAGCCATAGAAACGTTTTTCCTAATTTGCCCATCATGCATAATAAAGGTAGCGCCACCTCTGATATGTATACCGCCAGTTTGTCCAAACATATTGGCATTGTTCACAATTTCACCTTCATGCATTTCAAATGCTGCTTCTTGACCTATATACACGCCGCCACCCAAACCTTGACCGTGATTACCAAGCGCAGAATTTTCAGCGTCACCAATAATGCCGCCATGCATAGTAAGTGTTGCAGTGTCTCCAATGACTAATACACCACCACCATTTCCTGTTGTACGGTTGGCTCGAATTGCGCTGTTTACCTGCATTGTCAAATGAGCGTCGCTAGCCACAATCCCCCCCCGGGCTGTTCCTGCAGGAGGAACAACGCCACCCGGAAAAGTACGCCCATCAACAGCAACATTAACCAACATTAAGCGCGCACCGTTTGTCATGGTAAAGTGTCGTCCTACACCATTGTGACGTATTTCAAGTGGAGCAGGACCTGTACCAAAGAGGGGATTGTCTCCTGCTGTGATATTTGTGTTGTTTGTCATAAGTATGATGTTTGCATTTTGTACGTTAACAGGAATGTTTGCATCAAGAGCAAAAGTACTAGCAACACGTATGACATAAAACTGATTAGCTGGTGGATTTTCAGTGGCTGCATTAAGTGCTGCTTGCAGTTGTGCATGATTACTAACTAGTGGTGATGAGGCAAGTGGAGGTATAAAGGTTGCACCTACTGGAAGTCCTCCTGTTGAACTTAGGGGCTCTACAGGTATGTAGCCTCCTGTTGGAGTGAGCTCTACGCCCTCGGCAAGAATTTCCTCTGCATTGTTGCTGTCATTTTCTGCGCAAATATTGTCAGCATTTTCGCAAGCGTGAGATCCCGCATCGGGATGCGGGGTGACATTAATGGAAGACTGACCAAATTGGTCATCTATTTGCACCTGATTAGCTGTAAGGGGTTCTTGTGTTTGGGTTATTACTGATTGTATTGCATTTGAGTTTGCTGTTGCTAAGATGGGGAGCGTTAGGGCAAAAATTGCCACTATCAGCAGCACATACTTCAGGTTTTTTCTAGGAAAGCCCCCCCCACCCAGGTAATTTGTTGTTTAGTTTGGCGGTCACTTTTGGCACCTTTCGGTTCTGTTTTACGTTAATTTGCGAGCCTGTGGTCAGACTCTCAATCTGGTTCTCAAACCACCATCATACCATAAAGAGCATTATTATCTGTATTCTCAGTGATAGCAATTCATTTTTACTAGTCGCAACAGCGGCAGCCATCGTTCTGGACGTAAAGTTGCTTTTAGTGGTGTTATTTGGGTGCTTTCTTTTAACAGGCGTATAATTGAACATCATTGTTGGTCGCAGCTGTTTGACTTGACTGCTTTAAGGGGTGGGATGTTCTTTTGGTTACTAAGGTACGCTTTATTGAGCCGAGCAATCCTCCGTATCGCAGGTCGCTACGGAACTTCTTCACTAATGGCAAGTATGTAAGAAATCCTGCTGTAGGGACACTCATGCTTGCCACGATTGTGAAAGATATCGTGAATGACACACTTATGTATAGCGAATCTGTCTCGAAGATCAAGTGGGATGATGTACTGGATGCCGACATTATCTTTATTGGAATCTTCACCTTTAATGCCCAGCGAGGATATGAGCTTGCACGCTATATAAAGGCAAACTCATCTGCGATTGTTGTGCTGGGCGGCATGCATGCGTCGCTGAACTATCCTGAAGCAATTGAATACGGTGACTATGTTCTGCTAGGAGAAGGTGACGAATCTGTCGTCGAATTTATTGAGGCCATAAATAGTGATCGTCCGATTGATTTTCCTGGTGTGGTGTACAGGGTCGGAGATGAGGTCGTTTTTACGGGTGAGCGAAAAGCACCTGAAAACATTGATGTGATTCCTGACTACAATTTGCTGTATCGCTACGGGATGATGGCTAGGCACAATACCTTCTGGGCACAAGTACATGCTTCTAGAGGGTGTCCCTACAACTGCGACTACTGCGCAATTATTCGCCATCTGGGTAGAGGCATTCGCACCCGAACGCCAGAAAATGTCATTGAAGATATCCGTCAGACCATCGACTTTCACGACAGGCGCCTTTTGCACATACTGCCCCGCATGAACAAGATTGTCTGGTTAACTGACGATAATTTCTTTGCTGACAGACAGTGGGCTATTACAGTGCTCAAGGCCTTGATAGACAGTGGCATTAAGGCTCCTTTCAGTACGCAGGCACGCTTTGAAATCGGTTTTGATGATGAGATGCTTGGCTTGCTCAAAAAGGCTGGTTTTGTCGAACTGGTCTTTGGAATTGAATTTCTCGAGGATGAGTCCTTTGACCAGTTCAACAAGAGGTCGAGTTATGAAGAAGTCGTTCGTGCAATAGAAAACACACAGAAACATGGGCTGGAAGTCCGCGGACTGTTTATCCTAGGTGCTGACAATCATACAAAGGGTGTTGGACAAAAAATCGCTGACTTCGTCATCAAGCATAACATCAAGGGTGTCCTGATTCAGTCAATGTATTTCACGCCCTCAACTCCTGCATACGATGCAAGCAAGGACAGACTCATCCATGAAGACTGGAAGAAGTACGACGGAAACGTCGTACACTACCCTACCGCAATCTCCCCCTACGACCTGCAACAAGAACTCATACTGGCAATAGGGACAATCTACTCAACAAAGCGACTTTTCCGTGCACTGCTGCGCGAAAAGTGGCTGTATAAACTAATTTTCACAGGAGAATACTTCTGGCAAAACACTATGAAGGCCAACTATAAGCGAGAACTGCCTTACTTGAAAGGCGTCAGCGCAGACTATGAAAGTCAGGGTCAGAACGGCAATTAAGCTCGAATCAGAGCAGCTGCTACAAATTGAAAAGTGCACCCCCGTACAGCAACAATTGCTGGCAGGAGCGCACTCTCTGCTTAAAAAATTAGCTAGCTCTTAGTTGAATTCTGCGGAATCTAGGACGTTTCCGTCGCCATCTTGAAACTCGAGAATCACTGCAGTAAGCTCAGGTATAACATCTTGAGTATAGCTAAGCATCACTTCGCCTTCGTCTTTGGTCATATCAATCATTTCCTGTCGACCCTCGTCTGAGCCGATCACATAAGTGTATCTGAGGACGGTTCCCTCTGCCGCAACAAAAACACTTATCTCGTCAGAATTTACTCCCTCAAACATTGCATTTTGCATGTCTACAAAATCCTGAAGCGACATAGTGTCGAAACCCTCTTCAACTGCAGGTGCCTCTGGTTCTGGAATTGGCTCTGGCTCAGGATCGTCTGAGGCGCATCCAACAGCAAAGGCCATCACCAGACAAAGTGTCAGAGCAGCTAATAGTGCTTTCTTCATTTCATTCCTTTCGGTCTCTTACTTATCAAACGCCGTCAATGGTATCACGCCGCACTGAAAAAAGCACCCTCAATTGAAAAGCACTAATACCAGTTAACGATAAACACAAAAAGTGCGCCCAGCACAGCACCACATTGCTGGCATGGACGCACTCATCTATTTCTGAAAGTTATCTAGTACTGTATCTAATCAGTGAAGGTTGCTCGGTCAAGTTCGCCCCCACCAGTATCCTGGAATTCAAGGATAAGTGCGCTGAGTTCAGGAGCAACAACTCGTGCCTCGCTGAGCACTCTCGAACCATCAACCTCGGTTTCAGCAATTGTTCTGCGCGCCTCTGCCTCATCAATAACCGAAAGGTCAAAGACATAGGTATAAATCATAGAGGTATCCTCTATGCGCACAGACACGACCATTCCGTCAAGGTCCACATTGTCAAACATCTTGTTCTTGCCGGCTACATAGTCCTGAAGCAAATAGGCCACCGAACGTCTTTCAGGTGCGACTGTTTCAGGCCTTTCCTCTACCTCAAGCTGATCCGGGATACAGCCCACCGCAAACACCATCGCAAGACAAAGCGTCAGAACAAGCAATAATACTTTCTTCATTGTATTCCTTCCAGTTTCTTACTCACACGCAAGACCAATAGTAACACGTCACCATCGAAAAAGCACCCTACAATTGAAAGGTCAGGAAGAGTACATCCACATTACGAGGCGCGTTCCTATTTTGTGTCAGCATCAACTGACAATTCGGACTCTATCCCAGCCTCTTCCGCTCCAGCCTCTGCTAGCAATTCAGCAGCTTTTTTCTGGTGGCGCATTTTTAGGAGCAAGCCCAGATACATGAACAACGACGGAACAAATACAGCAACAAATTCCATCACTCTAATATGGTCATAACTGGGCGGCTCAGTATTGCCAACTATCATGTCGGGAATGACAGACAGCAAAAAGGTGAAATAAACCGCAGGATAGTTAGCCACCGTGAAAGCACTTGTGGCGGCATCAGGAGTAAATGCATCAAAAATAAACAAGCCACCCAAAAGCAGCATCAACAAAAGCATCGGCAGAAATGCCACAGAAAGCACATTGTTTCTCGGAAGCAGGGGAATCATTCGATAAGCCAAAACCACATAAGCAAGCACAGCAGCAAGCGTAGCAAGATTCAAAATAACAAAGTTAGTCGCCAAAAACATCGACCCAATAGCAAACAGAACCGCCACCACATGAATGGCAACAGCCCGCAAATTATTACCCGCAATCTGCGAAAACAAACTCACATCATCTCTCTCGTCCAAAACTCCCCCTCTACATAAGTTACCCAACAAGCCATTATACTCTGTCGCCATCAATGTGCCCGCCGATTATTTGCCCTAATAGCAGAGTTTGGCCATGCCTGGTCGCCCTCTCCCTCGTGTTCATGGTGGACATGCCTGTGATCTGTGCTTTCTTGAGTGCGCACTTTGTGCGGATATCGTTCTTGCAGGCGCAAGCCCAGATAAAGCAGTCCTGAAGGCAGCAGCGATGCGATGGGGAAAAGCACAATCCGCAAAAGAACCCAGCCCGGTGAAGATGTGACGTCCATAAAAACAAAATCAATCAAACTTGATATGCCAAAAGCGAGCGCATTAAAAAGCGGTGCTATGGGAAGGTATAACAACGCTGCCAGGATGTAGAGAAAGCCCAGCTCAGCAAATTCACGGGCAGGATCTGCAAACATCACAAGGGGAACAGAAATCGCGTACAAAATGCCAAAAGCAGCAGTCACACAGGCTAACACCACAACAGACAACGCTGTCTTTGCCTTGTCGCGAAAAGCCAAATAGCGGTAGCCGCACAGGATATAGGCAGCTGACACTACAGCAATCGAGATAATCCACGGCAGGAAATCCACCACCGTAAGCACTTTGCTTGCATTAGCGGGATCAGAGGGAAGCACAAACCACAGCAGGGCAAAAAGACCCAATCCTGCTAGCGACAAGCCAAAATGAATCCATAGCGCCCGCCGATTATTCACGCGAACCACAGGATCCTTAAGCCTGTCCATTATTGAATGCTCAGTCATCACTTGATGTGCTCTCCCATCATGGTCATGGCTCACGGTCTGTCCTCCTCACTATCGTATTTTTGTGCCTATTTGTGCAGGTCAAAAAACTGGTCACAGTGACCAGTTTTTCTTTCTCCCTGTCCGAGTGCTCTAGGTGGTCAGAATCGAGGAGGACTTGATAAATCCAGTTGTGAAGCGTAGCTGCCTACGTGAGCAACTGGATTTATCAATCCAGCGCGGAGTCTGGGCGCCTGCTGCGCTCAGACTAGCCGATCAATTCCGCAATAGCTGCATCTATCGCCAAGGGCAGCTTTTTGTACAGCCTGGCGGGACGCATCATGTGTTTTAGTACTAGTTCTGTCGTAAACTTCTCTGCAGCCTCGACGATGTCTATGTCGTCATAGACGGTCTGTGCGCAGCCTTCTACTACTACCAGTGCTTTTACTAGCAGGCCGAAACCGCGGGGTACGACTACCTTTTGCTCGTTCAGGATTGACAGGAACCCTATGGCAAATCCGCGCACATCACGAGGAGTCTTGCTGAACGTGCGCTTCATGAGTGCTGATACCTTACCAATGACCTCGTCACGCTCATCATCACCAACGACCAGACCAATATCTGCCGAATATAGGATGGCACGCTTTGCATCAGCATAGACCGTTGCGGCCAAAATCTGTGCGATTGCCTCTTTATGGTCTTCTTCGACTTCGCCCATAATGCCAAAGTCGATGTAGCAGATTTTCCCATCAGGCGTCAGGAGCAAGTTCGACTGGTGCATGTCCGCGTGGAAGCGACCCAACACCATAACCTGCTGCATAAATACATCTGCGCCATAAATAGCCAGGAAGCGGGCATCTACGCCTGCTGCCGTTGCCTGGTCAGACTCATCCAAATGCCATCCGTGCACAAACTGCATAGTCAAGACGTTTCTGTTGGTCAAAGGCCAGACAATAGTTGGCGTCATGACATAGGGGTCATTCCTGAAGTCAAAGGCAAATCTGTCAGAAGTACGACCCTCAATGCGCAGGTCACACTCTGAGGTAATCGAATCTGCAAACTCTTTCAGCAACTGCGGCGTATTAAAACGCTTCAACGGCTTGAACTTATGAATAAAGTTCACAATGGGTGTAATAATGGCTATATCAGCCTTGATTTTCTCCAGGCTGCCTGGACGAATGACCTTCAAAGCAAGCTCAGTGCCTGCAGGCATATCGTCACCAACCACCGGCGAATAATCAAACTTCAACCGCGCCTTATACACCTGAGCAATCGAAGCCGACCCAACGGGATCTGGATCAAACTCATCAAACACTTCATTAATTGGACGACCCAAATCGCGCTCTATAACCGCCTTCATATCCTCAAAGGGGGTCGGCGTCACGCTGTCACGCAGGTCTTCCATCTCAAATACATACTGTGGGGGAAACATGTCGGGCCGAATCGAGATCAGCTGTCCCAGCTTAATAAAAGCAGGACCCAGCTGCTCGAACGAATAGCGCATCTCACGGGCGAAAATCTCACGGCGCTCTGTGACCGACATAAAGCCAAAGCGTGCCTTAAAAGCAGCACGCCACCAATGCTTTGTTGCAACCCACAAAATATGGCGTCTACGGCGTCTTTTGAAAGACATAAATCTCAGTCCTACAACTTCGCCGCAATAGTATCAAGAGTCGCGCCCATCGACTCTAGCCTGCCACGAAGCTCCGCAACTTCAAAGCGCATTTCCTCAACTGCACGTGCAGTAGCACTATCGTCCTTATCAAACTCCGCGTCCTTACCTTCAATTAGCTCAGCCTTTATCGCGTCCTTCTTTTCATCGATAATCGCTGCCAAGCCATCTACAAAGGCACCTGGATCTTCAGCCATCTCACCCTTGCCCGTCGTCTGACCACGTTTAATAGAGGCCTTCATCCCCTCATCTGCCATCTCATGAACCATTTCCCAAACGGCCAAAAACTTCATAACATCAGCATTTCTCAGTGGCATAATAACTCCTATCTCTCGAGGTTCCCTCTCGGGGCCTATCTCTCAAAGCTCCCTCTCGGGACCTATCTATCGTGCCTAATCCCTAGGCGGTCTATCTGTAGAGGCAGTCTAGCAGCGCCTCACTTTACCTGTACTAAATCTACTGGCAGAGTACGTCCATCACGGGGCACGCTCTGCACTCTCCTACTCTTCCCTCAGTTCTGTTTCAGGGTTCATGTCTAGCTGGTTTTCTTGTATGTGGCTGAGCATTGACCATATGGGCATGAACAGCACGTTGCCCTCACCCCCGTAGGTATGCTCTAAGTAAAGCCTATCTCCATCGAGACGTGCAGACAGGTCAGGACGCGTGAGGTCCTGTAGTGCAGCACTGCTGAACTCAAAGGTCGCAGGCGTGTAGTCAAGTACTATGCTCTGCCCAGCAAATGGACGTCCTCCGCCGCCACCCCATGGACCAACAAAGGGTCCATCAGTGTAGAGAGCAAGTCCAAACCAGGCATGCTCTGCGTGCTTCAAAGTATCGCGATTGAAGCTTCTCTCGACTACGTAAACTCGTGAATCTGCGGGAAGGTCTGCAGCGTCAATCGTCACTGTTATTGGTGCGTTAGGCAAGACTTCATCTGCAGACCCTGGTGCGAGAGGGGGACCAAAGCCAACATAGAGGGACGTACCGATGAGCAGGGTCAGCATGACGTAAGGCGCATAGGCGATCGCAAGCATCCACGCCCCCTGTGCATGTCCCTTGTCAGCCGACATAAAGCGCTTAAGGACAATACCTGCAACCAGTAAAGCACAGGTAACCGAAAGGCAGGTCAACAGAAAAGTCCCTGTGGTCAGCGAGTCAAAGAAGCGACTAAGAAAGAATTCCAGCTGCATGCGTAGCCAATCAAGACCTGTTGGCTGATATGAGTACGATGCAGGGAAAAACAAATAGAAGGCAGGCATGGCCACAATAGGCACTACCGCAAAGAGCTTAAATGCCCTTACGGCAAAGGTGACAAAGGCGATTATTGTCGTAACCATGATGAGGAATGCAAGTGCTGCAAAAAAGCCCGTTGCCAGATAGACAGGACTAAAGCCGTAACCCAGAATAAAGTTAGACGTGGACGGCAACAATATCCCAATCAGCAGCGAAACAGCAGCGATCACTAAGTACAAGACCAGCACCACACACAAAGCAAGAAACACTAGCAGTAGGCTGAGCGCCTGCACTGAAAGAAAGCGGCTTGTGCTGGTCTGGGGATATATTGAGTTACTGCCACTGAACTCCTGCCAAAACACAAAGGCAACAATCAGGGGGGCCAGTACCAAAACCAGGGCAGAGTAGTCCATGAAATGCTGGCTGACAAGCGGGCTTGAATTCGCGAGAAAGCCACGTATCACAAAAGCCGCATTGATGGTAACTAGTGACGCAACGACAAGAAGGACAACCAATATCCCCTTGCGAGCATCTCTTAGCTTAAGCCGTAGGAGTTTCCCCGCATTGACCAGTTCTTTTTGTATCTGCATTACTCAGCCCTCACATGGATAAAGGCTTGTTGAAAACCGCGCCACCAGTGCCAGTCGGAATCAATCTCATCATGGGACAGTATCTGGTCACTTTGCATCCCGAAAGCACCCGCTACCTGCCACAGAGGCAGGTACGCTATGGTAATATCTCGCACATAGCTATATTCAATCACCAGCAGAGTGCCCTCAAGGCGCGCAGACAGCTCGGGACGTGCAGCCTGAAGTAGCTCTGGATTATTCAGTGAAAGTGTGGGGGGCGTGTAGCTAACAACTACTGCTTGACCAGTAAAGCTTTGTGGAGGCCGCTCCTCGTCCAGAAATTCATCCAGAAACTCGTCTGTCGCCAGGTTGAACTGATGAGTATCCATAAGCTCGCCATCGAAAAAGTCACCTGTCACAAAACCCTCATCGTGAGTAGTGAAGAAAACTGTACTCTCGCCCCAAGAAGAATCTGAGAAGTACTCACGAAGCCACGGCTCTTGGATTACTATAGTTTCACCTGCAGGAACGTGTGACGCGTCAAGTACAATCTCTTGCGGATACGGCGGGAACATATTGTCTAACTGCTGCGGAAGTTCTGTGGTTGTCCAAAGACCAGCAAAAACCGCAGCAAACACGAGAAATGCAGTTGCCGCGTAGCGTGCCCAGGTTGAAGTTTTAGAGACATTGCTCTGCACCAGTTTTTTATTCAGCAGTACGGCACTTACAAAAAAGATAAACCAGGTCAGGCACCCCAATAACAGAAAGAGTCCGAGATTCAGGTCAAGATTTGGCAAATGAAAAGCAATCGTCGCAGCAGGAAAGCCAAGGTATGCAACGAAAAAGATGAATACCGACAAGACCACCAAAGGAACGGACATGTTGACTCTTGACGCACGGATCAGCACCGCAAGAAAAGAGAGTACAGATACCATTACTCCCAGACATACCAACACCACAAAGGCAGTCAGTGCTATATGACCTGCGCTGAAACTATAGGCCAAGTATAGGTCTGGTCTCGATGGTGCCAAAAGAAGTACCAGGCCATACTGAATAGCGTAGAG
>Ga0123355_10017282_pt1 | contig 11396 bp, 8 predicted proteins | sample TergutEmb28metaG_3_FD_89872 | JGI IMG/M metagenome (GOLD analysis project Ga0123355, IMG submission 89872) | Embiratermes neotenicus P1 segment gut microbial communities from Petit-Saut dam, French Guiana - Emb289 P1 | ecosystem: Host-associated > Arthropoda: Insects > Digestive system > Gut ...
CTGCTACATAACACAATGCACTCACATACCTGCTACATAACACAATGCACTCACATACCTGCTACATAACACAATGCACTCACATACCTGCTACATAACACAATGCACTCACATACCTGCTACCCAACTCCTGTCCAGCAAACCTTCCATTCGCTCGATTATCAGTGCTGAAGAAGTGAGGGCAACAGCCAAGAAAAACACAATCCTGTGGAACAAGAAAGATCTGTTGTTGACTGTGTATTTTGAAAGACACATACACAGGCTAATACAGTGCGGAACCCTTGGGACTTATGGATTTTCTGGACAGGGGACTTTCCATAATATGGAGCACCATAATTAAACTACAAACACCCTTTTAATGACTGTTGTCCTGTTGTGCTGTTAATAGCACAAAACTAAACGAGTATCTGTCCAAACACAACTAAAGTCTATTTGTTACATAGAACTACATGTTTTGACCTATCTAAGGTCATCCTCAGGTTCACAGTTGGTCTTCAAAACATACTGAGGAATACATATACATTATGCGTGTGTACATAACTGAATTAAAAATTTGTAAAATTATTAACAATTGTTAAGTTCATATATACAAGCAATATGTGTGGACAGAGATACTTGCACAGCTGTTACAAATACTGTTTACATATTTTACTTTCCTTTCTCATTCCAAAGTTGTCATAACACCATCTCCAGTCAGTGTAACTTTATGGGGATTCATTCCAAATTAAATCGCATAAGTGACCTTCCTTCCACATTTTTAATCCACGCTTCCAACATGCAGTTATTGCATAACCAGACGACAGGTGTGTAGCTTTACATTGTGCACTTTGTGATGCTGTTGTGTCTACAGGCAGCAGACACAACAGCACCACCTCCACTTGCCTGCCTGCTGTCATTATACACACAGCATATCAATACATATTTTATATTTTAACATAGATTTTAAACCTTTTATTTAAATTAAATATTTTAAACTAGCAAACTGCTCTGCCATTCTGTGTAACATATCCTTTGAAGAACAAATCCATGAAGATGGCCACAATAGCTGGCCGCAACATGTAGCAGGCTACGCTGTTTATAATACAGTAAATTGACATATCTGTATATGCACTGGTTGGCTTTGTTTCTCATGATGAATCATCAGTGCATCGTCATGCATCATTTAAAAATAAAGATGACTGTGTAAAGTGAAACTGACAGAGCAGTCAAGTAAGGCCATAGTGTGATCGGCTGCTCAGTGGGTGACACTTACGTTAGAATAACGCCAGGAGCTACAAAGTCTGTGAAGCTGGGTTCGTTGCTTCCATAAACAGGATCTTTGAACTGAAATAAAGTACAAGAAGTTGCGGTTTAAGTAAGTGCCTTTCATAATATCCACCACAGTTGTGAGGTTTGGGGTTTTATATTAATAACCGTCCAACAAGATGCAACACAAAGCAATCTATTTATTATTCTGCAAGTTCACTCTACATGTTTCAGGTGTCAACCACACCCATCTTTGGGAGTACACGAAACTGTAACTACAGCCTTTGGCACTGGTCATATTTTTTGTGCCGCTACCTCCCTCCAAGTCAGGCCTGGCCATGTTGGAGGGAGGTAGCGGCACAAAAAATATGACCAGTACCGGAGGCTGTAGTTACAGTTTTGTGTGCTCCTGATGATGGGTGTAGTTGACACCTGAAACATGTAGAGTGAACTTGCAGAATAATGAATAGACTGCTTTGTGTTGCATCTCGTTGGATAGTTATTAATACAGATCAGCGATGCACAGAACCATAAACATAAAGTTTAGGGTTTTATTTAATGATGCTGGGAAATAAAGATTCAGTCATTTGAAATAAGACACAGTATCAGTGCTCGAGTGGTTCCTCATATTTAGAAGAATTATGGTGCCTTCATCTTCAAGTCAAGTCTTCTTGGAGTGCCTAACCCTGAAGAAAGAGCACTAAAATCCTTCAAAACATCACAAACAACTCACCCAACACTACAGTGTCACATCACAAATAACTCACCCAACACTACAGTGTCACATCTCAAACAACTCACCCAACACTACAGTGTCACATCACAAACAACTCACCCAACACTACAGTGTCACATCACAAACAACTCACCCAACACTACAGTGTCACATCACAAACAACTCACCCAACACTACAGTGTTACATCACAAAGAACTCAACCCAACACTACAGTGTCACATCACAAAGAACTCAACCCAACACTACAGTGTCACATCACAAACAACTCACCCAACACTACAGTGTTACATCACAAAGAACTCAACCCAACACTACAGTGTCACATCCCAATCCCCAGTATCACTGCAAATCTCATAACCCTATCAACTACTCACATTGTACAACGTCGCAGTAGATGACTGAGTATGGAGCACTGGTGGAATGATGGAGGGAACAGCAAAGTAGTCATAACAAAAACCTGTCCCAGTCACACTGTCCACCACAAAATCCCACAGACAGGCCTCAGTTTTAACTCAGGGCTCTGCAATGAAAGTCCAGTGACGAACCACACGAACCAAGAATGTCACACTTAATATCTGACAATGTGTGATGAGCCGTGTCTAACCACAGCTCTCAGGGGTACAACTGAACCGATATCCCTGAGTTGTTCACAGCAGCATTTAACAGTCTTGTGTTCTGGAGCAACCACACCTGGAAAGTCCTTGTGTAATGTCAGGTCAGGCCATGGCTCACTCCCCTACCTGCTGGCCCCTCACTTTGTGGGATTTGTGATGGACTAAGTGCCCTGGGACACTTTTTTCTCCCAGTACTTCGGTTTTCCCCTGCCAGTATCATTTCACCAATGCTTCATAATCATTCATTCATCTATCACCGACACTGTATGATCTCAGCCACCAACAGTGTCACAAATAAGCATACTTAACACACAGGTACAGCATGTCTGCATGTAATATCTACGAACCATGTGACCATGAACTCATTTTGCTCTTTGTTGTGGAGGGGTCACATCTAACATTACTTCTGCTGCTGACAACATCTGTCATGACTGTCACTACTTGCTAGCAGATGTGGACACCACACAAAGCAATTTGTTTCACCAACTGACACCGGGCTTTCTGATGTGTAACACTGAACAAACAGCTCCAATCAAAACATAATAGCCTGCTTCTCTGTTCCACAGATCAGATCTAATGCTCTATTAATACCATCAACTTATTTAAATTCTGTGAAGAACTAATCACTTCAGTACAGATTCTATGTACTTCAAATTTTTCACATACACACCCAAACAACTTTTCCAATACCAAGTCTGCAAATGTTCACTTCAGGCAATCATTTCACACAGAAAATGTACGGTGCATCTGCTTGCCAAATTCTAGGCACTTACAGTCAGTCATTCATCAAATGTCACCATCAGACTTAAGCCAAAGAATATCTGTGCCTGACTCCCAACTTTTTATGTCACATTCCACAATATATTACTCTGACAGAAGTTCAGTACTTCACCACAATACACAATTTCAGGACTCTACATTTAGAACCAAAATTTTCATGGCCATTATGTTGTTATTACTCACTGTACAGAATTAGCAAATGCAACATTTTCATGGCCTTCACAGGCGTAATGTTCATATCATATTGTGCATATCAATTAAATGTTTCAGAAATCTGAAATCTAAATGGACACACCAAGACACACCAAGACACACCAAGACACACCAAGACACACCAAGACACACCAAAACAGCAATCTTAGGCGTTTACTTTCTTCACACACAAGGAAAGAAAGTAGGCTAAAAATTGAGTTCCTTTTCCACAGAGAACACAGTCCACTGCTATTACAAAGAACAACCAGTTAAAGTTTTCAGGAAAATAATCGTTGTTTGTCGTCACACTCACATACGACACACACATGCATACACACTGTGCAGACAAAACAGAGAATGCTGCAACGTTCAACCAACTGGCACATATATTGCTGCTGTTCTTTAGAGCATTAATTAACTTTCAAATCATACTCGTTACATGTCAGAAGGTACCTGTATTGGAATATCTGCCACTTTGGGGTTCTCTCCACAAGATGTCAACAGTTCTTGAATGAAATGTTGGTAAGACAACTGGAGATCTCGATTCAGCATCAGTCCAATCTGCTGATCTGTAATGACAATGATGGAGACCGATGATGATTAAATTAATTTCAGTTCAGTTTTTATTTAGTAAAGTGTAGCGGTTAACAACAGCAACAGCACACACAGTGCCATAACATGGCAATGGGAAAATATTACAAAGCACAACTGTTGTTACTGTTGTTGTAATGACAGTGATAATGATTACTATAACAACAATGTGATGAGTTGATTCAGACTGCAAACACCAGGCTCTTTCCATGCACAACCAAGAGACCCATATGTAATTACTGATCACACCCCTTACAAGCAGTGTGTATTGTCATTATTCCCATGCCAATATTTACAATAATTAGTGGCAGCAGTGCCTATAGTGACCGTTTCCCAGAGAAACTCATCTACACTTACATACACATTTGATTAGCTTTCAGCAAGTATTGAGGGTTTACCAATATTCAGTGGAAAATGCAGTCCAATCTTCAGGGTGAAGGACTCTGGTGGTTCTTGTCACGACCCCCATCCCCCCACGTTGCCACAAAATACCTGTTTTACCTCTTCTTACAGCCAGAAGCAATAACTCTTACTGGTTAGCAAAGCAGTCCACCACCAACACAATGAGGCTCAACGCTCGCTACACAATCGATGAAAGGCCCCTCACAACTGTACAATACTTTTACCCTGAAGATGCAATTACAGTGCTTGCTGAAACTTCAAGCACTCATTTCTCCATGTGACTCAATCTCAAAAGATGGTCCAGCGTACTGAAGGCCAGCAGTGAATATGTACAAACTAGAAGTATCACTTTTGGCTTATTTATTCAAGCTGTCACCATCCCATACTACTGAATGTTGAATAATATAACTATCCTTAATTTGATCACCCTAACAGTACAAATCATGAAGCTCCTCACTACACAATATTTTTTAAATCCTTCTCTTAATTCTTCCCTTTCAGATATAAACATCATGAGCACCCTCAGTCCAGATTCTTCCCTTACTGTGACAGACAGCTAGCAAAATTAGAGTTTTGTACATTTTAAACTTGCATGCTTAGACAGTAAATCAGAAGGCAAAAAATTCTGGACCCAATGATAGCAGGCACTCCATGTATTCAACATCATGCTATTATTTCCCAGAAAGGCAATATTTAAAAATAAACTTTCCGTTAACACCTCAGACCCTGAGTCACACACACAAACAGCAATATATTACGGTGTCTAACTGGACGTATAATCATGCGAGGACCTCAAACCTTACAACTTACTTGACATATCAAGCCACACTCGGATCTCACTCTGGTCAAGTGTCTCTTCATCCGAGTCCTTGCCAAGGGCCATTCGAGCTACTAGCGCATCGGTGAAGTTCTCTGTGAAATAGAGGACTCCCCATGCCTCGCCTTTTTTCACAGCATTCAGTGCGATGTCTGGTGAGTCATATTTATCCTGTAATTCAGTTCAAACTAATTATGTTATGTGTGCATGCATATGCTCTCATGGTTCAAACTAATTATGTTACATGTGCATGCATATGCTCTCATGGTTCAAACTAATTACGTTATGTGTGCATGCATATGCTCTCATGGTTCACAACAGATTTCATCAGTTTTGTGGCACTACGAAAACGCCAAGAACAGATCACACCAAGACTCACTACACTACAAGGCACATCTGTGCTCAATGTGCAGCACAATGTGGGACATTAAACAAAACAACAAATGAGAAGTAGAAAGATGACAGAAACATATTTCTCCCAGGTAATCACTGACCGACTAACAACACTAATCTAACTAATCTAAACTATGCTCAACTAGTCTAACTATAACTAACTCCACACAGCACAGCCCGTTTGACTAGCTAATGGTTTTCACCCACTAAAGAACCTCACCACATTTTATGCAAATCAAATGCTTATCATCATGTGCACAAATCCTACCATTAGTCGCTCTCCACAGCCAAAGTAATCCTTTCCTTGCCCTCCAATTCCATTTCTTTAAGATTCATTACAATATTATCCTCCCATCTATGGTGAGGTCTTCCAAGAGGTCTTCCTCTTTCAGTTTTCTTCGTCAGAACACCAAATCCATTTCGCTCTCCCTCGTACGTAATGTCTGCTGACCCTCAAATAAAATATGGTGGACAGTACAGATCACAAAGCACTCGTTCTACAGTTTTCTCCAGTCTCCTCCCCTTTGGCCAATTCTTCCTCAGAACCCTGTCCCTGAATGATCTCAGCCTTTCATCTTCTCTCAGTGTGACAGACCAACTTTCACACCCATACACAAGAACAGACAAATGTGATAACACTAGCAGGTATGTTTATGCAACTTTTTATTCCAAGGTGCCTACAAGACTGCCATTTTGTGCACAGTATGCTGTATGATGACACTCACCTTGATTATGGTGACATTATTCAGGTTCTGTAAATATCGACAGCTGAGCATCTTAAAGCTGCAGCCTTCATTATATTCACAGTTGCCTCCGCTCTGATTCAGCTCATGATTAACAACAGCCAGGTGAAGTCCAATAGGGTCACGTCCAATGGCAAGGCAGAACAGAATTACCTGCATCACCGGCAGGGCAAAGATGAACAGCATCACCCTGTGACAATGGTATAGAATCATTGTGAGGATACCGCATTCATAAAATGTGTGTTTCAGCAATTCCATGCTTGTTGACAAAACTCACCCGACATTCCTCCACATGCGCAGGAAATTCTTCTGCAAGAGAGCACGCATCTTTCCTCTTGTTGTAAGTTGACAGAAATCATCACAGTCAGGAAGCTCAATTGATGTCTCCTCTTTCCCACCTTTTACAGCTTTGTTATTCATCTATCAAAAGAAGCAAACGTTCTGCGTGAAACACAGCGAATTATCGGCCAGCAGACACGTCATTAAACATCAGATCATCAGACAATATTTATGAATTGAGTCAAAAATCGGAAATCACAAAGTGCAATGTACCCCCTAACATCCTGTTTTTTTTTTTGCAGCGCACAGCCAAATAAAACTGTTCAGCAACACCCAACATCAAGCAGTATTTGTCCCACTGCTCTCACTCTCAATGCTTACAACAGCACTACCCCCTCCACCTAACCTCCTAGACTATTTTTTGCAAGATACTCCCACTTACATCCCACCTTATACAGAAATTTTCCTACATTTCTTATTTCTGTGATCTTGGTACCTCATACAATTTTCTTAAATGCTAACTTTTCATTAAACTCATACTGCACCACTTGCTGCACACATACATGAACAAGATCTGGAATTTTCAGTTCTTCTGCGATGTTTCACTGTGTAGTGCACAACTAAACACATTCCAACACTTTCAAGAAACAGAGCACCTTCATCTTCAAGAGTTTGTAGGTCCTAGGTTGGCCAGCAAAACTTTGTTCTTATAATAAAAGCCAAAGAGATGCACTATTTCTCAAATTTATTTTGGTAAAGAACGCTATGTGTTTCGGACAGATCTACTGTCCACCATCAGGAGTCTTGATACTGTATTCACAGCAATAGGTATTTGTCATGCTATTTATGTTGACTGTCTGCTGATAAGAGACAGTAAATCTGTCCGAAATATGTAGAGTTCATTACCAAAATAAATTTGAGAAAAAGTGCATCTCGTTGGCTTTCATTACAAGAATATATCACGATGCACGGTCCTCTGAATGTCAAAAGCAAAACTTTGGGATGTGTGAAACTACCACTATACAGCCACACACACACTACAAAACTAAAATCCTCAGCATTAAAACTGTGGAAACCTCAAATCTGGCAAGAGGTTTTTCCTGAATGCAGAACAACAAAGCATAACAACATCCAAAGCCATCTGCTTCCTTCAGACTGTATCGTGAGGCTCTGATATTCAAGTCTGACTAGCCTTAGTCCTACCAGCAGTGTTGTGAATTTTAAGGGACTTTTCAATATTGTTTGGAGATTTGTTAACAGACCGTCTGGAACTTTTGACATTGTTCATTGCGTGCATTACTCTTACTATTAAACACAGTCACACACAAATGCACATAATAAAAACTACAAATTGTACATAAGTTTTAAGAACTTCTACAGGTTTCAGCACCCGACCCTGCAGAGTCTCAGATACAAAGAAACACAAACACCAACACAGCAATCTTGGCAGTACAGTGCCAAGAATTAAGACATTTAAAATGTTATAATTACAGCATTACTGAAATTATGGTTATCATATTTGGCCTGGTACTTGTCAGAAATATAGTACCCAGAACTTCAATAATGTTATAATTTCATACTTACCATTTGATTCTTACAACAAAACCAACTTGATGCAATAATTTCTCGAATTTATTTTTGGAATAAAACTCTACATGTTTCAGACAGTTCCTCTGTCGATCATCAGGAGTTTTTTCACTGTACACACAGCAAACCTGTATGACATATACCATTGCTGTGTGTACAGTGAAAAAACTCCTGATGATGGGCAGGGGAACTGTCTGAAAAATGTAGAGTTTTATTCCTAAAATAAATTTGAGAAATTAGTGCATCTAGTTGGTTTTATTATAAAAATTTATCACGATGTACGGTCATCTGAACGTCAAATTTACCATTTGATACTGTATAATTATAACAATTTAAATATCTCAATACATGGTATTGTAATGTCCCTCCCAGTTTCACGTACTGGTGCTTGTACCTCTTTGTATTTCAGATTCCCTGCAGATGGTGCCTCAGCACCAAAACATGTAGCAGTTATTTAAATCCTATGTAGAGTCAGCAAACCTGCTGTGTGCATCTGTTGGTGAATGTGATTGATCTTTTGAAACTTTTCCCATTAAAAGTGCAGCTCACGGTTCATGTGGTTGTAAAATTGCCCTCTTTGTAGCATCAAGCTTGCAGGCTTGCCATCATGAACAGACAACCCTCAGCACAAAATTCAAAATGTACACACCTAACAGTTCACCCCCACCTTCCTCCCCCTGCTAGACAAAGGCACACTTCTAGCACTTAGCCCTCCAAAAATGGTGACTAAAACCACAAGGAACTGAAAGTAACCAGTACCAATTATACAAATTAACCCTTGATGCCCTGTGGTTACTGAACTTACCATCAAGTTTAACACCACAATCCCCGCATCTTGCCCACACACAACATTTATGTGGTATGTATGAATCTCATAACAGACAACCACTACTTCCCCCATACAGGATTAACAGTTCAATGTTTGTAACACGAGCAAACCACACTAGGGGATGTACAAATTACATTTTTACACAAAATGTAGTTTCGTTTTAGTCTTGAAAGGCTTAAATGCCTTGCTCATTGGATGCACTTCAGTACAGTCTGTTCATTCTATCTGTATACCAGGGCCACTTCACACAACACTGGATTAGGTAAGTGGTGTTTGCATTATTCCACATCAAGATTAGTGTAAACAGCATAGCTGTCTGACGGCAAAGCATCTGTCAACTTATAAAACTCTGACCAGTGTGTAAGCATAGAGATACTGCAATTATAACAATGCAATAAGTCCACTAGCATTTTCTATGACAATCAAAGACTACAAACGGGGATTAATTTCAGTTTTCAAATTTTAACTATATATATATATATTAATGTGAAACACTGAACCTGGCCCACATTCACTGCACACCATAATAACTTGCATCTGCTACAGTGTATGACCCACACAACACTGATTAATGTTCAGTACATATCCAAGGATACTGCTGGGACACTTCACTGCCTTGGCAACTGTAATCTTCTGACTATTGTTCGGTCAAAACCACAACATGTTGGAAAATGTGACACAAAATAACAGATATCTACATCACTTGGTAAGTGTAACTGTTCACAGTTAATAAACAAAGAATTAAAAATACAAAGAATCTGCAATACTTCAAGGGTGAGGAGACATTTCAGTAAAAATAACTTTCTGCATGGCTGCCATACTATTTCCACATGACAGAAATACATTATCCTACGCTATAAGTATTAATAGTATATTACCTCAAAAAAATTCAGAACCCTATAATAAATATCACTGGTGTTGCCCCCACTTCAGAAATTCTCATGGCCACCATACAGGTATTAGGGATGGTAAAAAATTTTAAAAATGTCAAACTGGGATTTCCTACAATGTTACAATATTTGTGCTATGTTGTGTGACAACCTGTCAGTTAATGGGCACTAAGCAGCGTTGATACATGCAATGTGACAACAGCTGTGTGTGGTGATGCTCAAACACAAGCTTTTAATGTTTCTCTGTAAAACCATAAATGTAAGGCTGTAAACTTAGCAACTCATTCCAGTTGGTACAGACTTGCTCACTTACCTCATAATGATTCAGTCCATTAGATGAATCTGTTATAAGAACTTCTTTAGACTGATGGAAGTTCAGGCCAATCACTCCACTCTCATCTGTAACGTACACTGGCTCATCTTTGCGGCCCCAGTGCAGAGATGCCTATAAAACACACAAATCACACTACAGTCTCCTATCCTGTAGCAGACAGTTACAGTCCAGGTCCCCTGCTGGAAGCCTTGTAGAATCAACATTCAGCTTCACTGACTTGTTATGATTGTGAGTTGACTTTTACACATCTTCACTTTAATCCTCAAGGTGAATAAATGTTTATCTAACCATAACATACTGCAGGCAGGAACATACCAGTGAGACGTTGTTTGAAATGTTCAACTCATTGACATTGGAATTGGTGCCCTGTTTGCGACTCAACTTGAGGAAAACCTCCTCCAGCGACTGGCAGCCATACATAGAGAGCAGAACATGGGGAGATTCTTCGGCCAGCAGTTTGCCTCTCCGCATCAGACCAATCTAGAAAAGACCCAGTAAATATATATATATATATATATATATATTTGAGTAAAGAGAGACCAACTTGATGTCACTTGCTTTATTATTTCTTTATTTAATGCTCAACATGTTTCGGATGTTAATACATCCATCCTCATGAGCTAGTGACTTATGTGCTGAGTTATTTCACAACGTAACACCAACACACATCGAACCAGGTACGTGTAAGCTCAGATACACGATATCAGAATATATTCAGGAAATATTATCAAAACATACTACACGCTAAGAACACTCTATAACCATAAAACACCACAGCTGCCAATATTTGCAGAAACACACTTCTAAAACAACCACACACGTCACAACTAAACACTCCCTACTAAATAGCGCGCTAATGCAAAAACTTCTATCCTTACAGATCAATACAACCCATGAAATAACTCAACACATAAGTCGCAAGCTCCTGAGGATGGATGTATTAACATCCGAAACATGTTGAGC